>OBJA01000198.1_pt1 | contig 58812 bp, 71 predicted proteins | sample 1519751 | NCBI WGS metagenome assembly OBJA01 (sample SAMEA3881238, study PRJEB22517) | soil metagenome | biome: lake sediment; feature: soda lake sediment; material: sediment, water from around vicinity | place: India | collected 2013-12-23 | depth 3 m
CCTGAAAAAGCGCCACTCTTCGTTACTCCTCGCTCATTTGGGTCCACCAAACCACGCTCGTCGTGCCTCGATTGGCGCTTTTTCAGGCGCAACGCCGACAATCCAAATAGTGTTAACAGGCCCTAGTTTTCCTGGAAGAGACACCCCATGAATAATTTTGAAAGGACCCTCAATCTGGAGGCCGGCTGCAATTTCCGTGACCTGGGGGGATACCTCACCCATGATGGTCGCCGCATCCGTCCGGGGCTGCTTTTCCGATCCGGCGTTATGAGCTACCTCACCCCCCGGGATCGGGAGCGGGTGTCGAGTCTGGGGATTCGGGCGATCTGTGACCTGCGGAGACCCAAAGAGCGGCAGACGGAACCCAGCCACTGGCCCGACGCCAGCATCCGGGTGCTGTGCTGGGATCAGGGTCCGGACCCAACCTCCTCCAACCTGAGCCAATGTCGGACACCGGAGGAAGCCAGGGAAGCCATGATTGAGCTCTACCGCGCCATGCCCCTTTCACTGGAACCACGATTACGGGGAACATTCCAGTGCCTGGCCGAAGGCAATGTTCCGCTCATCTTCCATTGTGCCGCAGGCAAGGACAGAACCGGTCTCGCCGCCGCCCTGATTCTCCACGCCCTGGGCGTGCCCAGGGAGACCATTCTCGAAGACTACAGGCTTACCAACCAAGCGGTGAATCTGGAGCAGTTTCTGGCCGAGCACCGCCACGCCGGGCTGGGCCTGGGCAACCCCTCTCACCCGCTGGTGGTGTTGCCCAGGGAAGTGCGACAGCTGATGATGGCCGCCCACGACAGCTATCTTGAAACAGCCCTGGCACGCATTGAAAAGGATCACCAGTCCATTGATGACTACCTGGAGGCAAAACTGGGTGTGGATCACCATCAGCGCAATGCCATCCGGGAGCGGGTACTCACCGACTGAATCAGGGCAGAATGACAACCTTGCCTGTCACTTTTCGCGCCAGTAAAACGGCGAGAGCATCCGCGATCCGCTCCATGGGGTAAGTCGCTGACACATGCGGATTAATCTTTCCCGCCGCTACCAGCTCGCTCATGCCTGCGTCGATCGCCCTGGCCGTTTCCGGCTCCTGAGTCCAGCTTTCGCCGAGAAAAACGCCAATGACCGAACATCCCTTCAGCAACACCAGATTCAAGGGAATTTTCGGAATCTCACCAGTGGCGAAACCGACCACCAGATATCGCCCACGCCACGCCATGGAGCGTAAAGCCGGTTCAGCACAGGCGCCACCCACCGGGTCATACACTACGTCCACGCCCTGGTTGCCAGTGAGCGTTTTCATTCGCGCGCGCAGATCCTCGCGACTGTAGTCGACAAGCTCGTCAGCACCACGGGCAGCGCAGACTTCGAGTTTCCCGGGGCTGGAAGCCGCAGCTATCACCCGGGCGCCCATGGCTTTGGCGATCTCAATGGCAGCCAGGCCAACACCGCCCGCAGCTCCCAGCACCAGGACCGATTCGCCGGGCTGCAGATTGGCGAGGGTGACAAGCCCGTAATAGGACGTGTTATAGGTGGTGGACAGCGCGGCGGCCTGCTCGAAGGTAAAGCCTGTCGGCATTGGTCGCAACTTGTCCACCTCAATGGCCACCTCCTCGGCAAAGGCACCCCGCAAGCGGGATCCATAAACCGACTGACCTGCAACAAATTCCGTCACCCCCGGGCCGACCTCCTTGACCACGCCCGCCAGTTCACCGCCGAACTGGAAAGGTGGGTCGGGCCGATACTGATGCTTGCCCTGCACCAACAGGGCATCGGGAAAATTGACTCCGGCGGCCCGAACGCTGACTACCACCTGCCCCGGCTCTGCCCTGGGGGAAGGCCGCTCCTCAATCACCAGGTTTTCCACTGGCCCGTACCGGTTGCAAATGACCGCCTTCATAACGCCTCCATCTGGCCAGGGCCTGTAAAAGTTTGCCAAGGGATCAGGGACAAGGATGCCATTTAATCCTGGCGGCCCTGTTTTTGCTTCCAGGCCGCAATCACAGGGTCGAATTCTTCCGATACGGAATAGGGCTCATCAAAAATCTTGCGGTCTTCGATCTCCCCCAGATGGGCGGCAATTTCCTCCACCGTGGCCGCTCGGTCTGCGGGGCCAAGCCAGCCCCTGGTGGCACCGATAAACACCCGTGAATAGCGCCCGGCCAGGGCCGACCACAAGCCGTGAGTTGAGGTGCATTGTTCGCTGCACAGATACAGCGCCAAAGGCGTGACATACTCAGGCAGCACCCTTGCCCCCACCAGCTCAATGCCCGCCTTGTTGCGGGGGTCCAGCGCCTCCCACTCCGGATACATGCTGCCCGCAGGGGCCTGGCCCAGACGCGAGGCGGCGACCGGCAGCAAGGCATTGGCGAGAATGCCAAAACGCTCGCCCTCCAGGGCCACCGCATGCATCATCCCCACCAGCCCGGCCTTGGCGGTAGCGTAATTGGTGCGGATATAGTTTCCGAACATGCCCGATGCGGAGGAAGTAAAAATAATCCGGCCATAGTTCTGCTTCATCATCACCCTGTACGCGGGTTGCGTCACATAGAATGCGCCTTTCATATGCACATCGATGACCGCATCGAATTCTTCATCCGTCATCAGCTCAAAGCGGTTGTTGCGCTGGTTGCCGGCATTGTTGATAACGATATCAACGCGGCCAAAGGTATCCATGGCCGTAGCCACCATGGCCTCGCCACCGGACCTGGTGGCCACGGAATCGTAATTGGCAACCGCCTGCCCACCGGCCTCGACAATTTGCCGCACCACCTCATCGGCGGCCCGTGCAGAGGAGCCTGTGCCGTCAATGGCGCCCCCCAGATCATTGACCACCACCTGGGCGCCGCGTGCGGCCAGTGCCAGCGCGTAGTCCTTGCCAAGGCCATTACCAGCGCCGGTAATGATGGCTACACGGTTACTGAAATCAATCGTGTTCATGAATATTCTCCCTGTACGTTGATAGGTATTGTTTTTGTGGCCTGACGATTCAGGGTGAATGTCTGAAGCCAGCACCATGCATGTGTAATGCAGCGGGTTTATGCTAATATCCTTCGTTCACATAGTCTACCACTAGACACATATTTGACTTACAGCCCAGTGCCATGCGCTACCTGTCCTGGACCAGATCCTTTAACCCCAAAATATTAATGATTGCCAAGGAGCCTGTTATGACATCCACCAATGATTCCTCAACCATTCCCGACCAGAGCGGACGCACGGCCATTGTCACTGGTGCCAATGCCGGTCTCGGATTTGAAGTTGCCAAGGTACTGGCGGGCAAAGGCGCGCGGGTTATCCTCGCCTGCCGCTCCAAACCCAAGGGCGAGGCGGCAGCCAACAGCATCCGCGAGATATACCCCAGTGCAGACCTGGCGGTGTCGGAGCTGGATATTTCCAGCTTTCAGAGCGTGCGGGATTTTGCTGCTGTCATCCTGGCGACGGAGCCTGCACTGCATCTGCTGATCAACAATGCCGGCATCATGGCCACCCCTCAGGCGCATTCAAGGGACGGACACGAGATGCAATTTGCCACCAATCATCTGGGGCATTTTCTGCTCACCGGTTTGCTGCTGCCCCGCCTGATGGCAACGCCGGCCAGCCGGGTGATACCGATTGCCAGCATTGCCGCACGCCAGGGCAAGATTGATTTTGACGACCTGATGGGAGAAAAAAAATACGATACCTGGAAAGCCTACAACCAGAGCAAACTCGCCAACCTGATGTTTGGCCTTGAATTGCAGCGCCGTTTGTCACTGGCCAAGTCAACCACCACTGCGGTCGTTGCGCACCCTGGTGCTTCCACCACAGGACTGTTCTCAACACCGGGTGGATCGCTTGTCAAACGGGTAATTTCGCCATTGATGAGTATATTTCTGTTCCAGCCTGCGCAGCAGGGGGCCTTGCCTATCCTGTTTGCCGCAACCGCCAGCGATGCCGTGCCAGGCGGCTACTACGGCCCCGCCAATATGGGAGAGATGAAAGGACCGCCCGCCGCCGCGCGGGTGCCTGAGGCGGCCAGGGATCAGGCCGTGGCCGCCAGGCTGTGGACAGTATCGGAGGAGCTGACTGGATTGCGCTACCTGTCCGAGGACTAGCGCCCGCCAGTCAGGGGGTGAATGCCAGTACCAGTTTGCCGGTGGCGCGGCGCCCGGTCATGGCGTCAAAGGCCGCGCGGTATTCTTGCCAGGGAAAGACCTCGCCAATCACCGGCTTGAGTTTGCCCTCGGCAAAATAGCGCCACAGCGCCTCGACATTGGCGAGGTGCTCCTCGGGTTCCTGCACCGGGAACACCCCGGAGGAGACGCCAAGCACGTCACAGCCCTTGAGCAGGATCAGGTGAAGTGGCAGCCTGGGTATCTCCCCGGTGGCAAAGCCCACAACCAGCAGGCGGCCTTTCCAGGCCATGCTGCGCAGTGCCGCCTCGCTGAAATCGCCACCCACCGGATCGTATACCACATCGACCCCCTGCTTGCCGACCAGCCCCCGCAGCTGCTCGCGGAAATCCCCGCTGGTGTAGTTGATCAACTCATCGGCGCCACGGGATTTGGCAACCGCGAGCTTTTCATCACTGCTGGCGGCGGCAATCACCCGCGCACCCATCAATTTGCCGAGTTCCACTGCGGCAAGGCCGACGCCACCACCTGCGCCAAGCACCAGCAGTGACTCACCCGGTTGCAGGCAGGCGCGCTGTTTGAGCGCATGGTAGGAGGTGAGGTAAGTGATGCAGACCCCTGCCGCCTGAACCATGTCGAGCCCTTCAGGCATGGGCAGAACCGCTGCGGCATCCACCAGCATCTGCTCGCAAAAAGCCCCTGTCACAGATGTGGCAACAACCTTGTCGCCAGGCTTGAACTGACGCACATTGGCACCCACTTCAACCACCACTCCCGCCGCTTCTTCGCCAGGGACAAAGGGCAGATCGGGTTTGATTTGATATTTGCCTTCGATAATCAGCGCATCGGGAAAATTCAAACCTGCCGCATGCACTGCAATGCGAACCTGGTCCGGCCCGGTCTGCGGTAGCGACCAGCTGTCCGTCAACACCAGCTTGTCCGCAGGCCCCAACTGATTACACAGGATGGCTTTCATGCTGTATTCCTCTTTATCTGATTGATTGCCAACTGGCTCTGGGCTGGCAACTGGTTATGGGCTGAGTACCCCGGCGAGTCAGTACAGCCAGGGCCTCAGTGAATGTGTGACCAACCCGTGCAAAACGGCCAGGGATCTTAACACTTTAGCCAAAGACTCACGAAAATAACCGCCGCTGCACTGCACCATACCCGGCCAAAATCCTCATCACACAACAGAAACGCAGGGCAATCAGCGCGATGAAAACCAAAGGGGTGGTCAGCTTCCCGAGGACATGGCTCCATCAATCCCTTGCGGCAGTAGATCAGGCGCCGCCGAAGACCGAACTTTGTTGTCTGCGCGGTAGCGGCTGGCGCTGGTTCCCGTGTATTTGCGAAAGACCCGGCGGAAGGAGTTCACATCGTTATAACCCACCAATGCTGCAATCTGCTCCACAGGTCTGGTGCTGTTCAGCAAAAATCGCTGCGCTGTGTCCACCCGCAGGCGCTGCAGATACTCCCAGGGAGTGGTATTGAGGTGACGGTGAAAATGGCGCAGCAAAGTCTGCTGACTGACAACCATGGCCATGGCCAGGTCTGCGATTTTCACGTCCTGGGAGAAGCGTTCTTCAAGCCACAGCTGGGCATGGGCAATGAGAGGATCTTCCGAAAGCTGGCCCTCAGCGACCCGATGTGCGCCGGTCGCCTCGCTCAGCCAGCGGGCCAGCTCCGCTGTGGTGACAAGTTCCACCAGACGCGCAACCAGCAGGGCATCGGTGGCCAGACCGCTGCCGGTCACCACTTTGCCGTGCTCCACCACCGGCCGGTGGTGATCGACGCGAATATCCGGATAACGGCGCCGAAAGAGTGGCGTCAGAGGGCGTGACATGGCAGCAATACCTGCACTCAACAAGCCCGCTTCCGCCAACAAAAACACGGCGGGGCCGCTGGCAGACACGATGGCCCCGGCCCGGTGCTGACGGCGCAACCAGCGGCACAGGTGGGCAGCTTCCGTCAACCGGGCATCCAGCGCTTGTGCGTCACCCACCACAAAGCCGGGTATGTGCACCAGCCTGAATTCAGTCTTGTTATCCAGACAGGCCGCAGCCAGCTTCTGCCCTCCCGCCATACGCACCGCTCGACCATCCGGACTGAGGAGCTGGACCTGGGTCTCCATGGTGACCGTCTCCCTTGTGTTGAAGAGCACCGCCACCTGATGTCGGACAAGGACGAAAGCATCGAGAAAAGCCCCGAGGCTGGACATATAGGTGCCCCCCAAGCCAATCACCGCAAGATCGCTCATTACCCCCTCGCCAGCCCCGTTAATATTGCCACCGTATAATGTCGGATATGGCAGTGGTCCGCCACCCCTCACGCTGTCAAGCTTGGTTTGAATCGCACATTCACCAACGGCCAAAGCGCTGGCCACCGCAAACTGAGGATGAAGCCATGAACGCTCCCCTGAAAAGCCAGGCACCACCCATGCAGGAACTGAACACCGCCAATCATCTGCTGGGCAACCAGGAGGCGCTGAAAGAAGCCTGGGAGCGGGACGGCTACTGGTTCTTCCGCGATGTGCTCGACCGCGAGGTTATCGCCCGCATCCGGCGTATCTACATGGACTATCTCGACGACATGGGGGTGGCGGACAAAGACGATGCACAAGCCAAATACAACGGTGCCGACCTGACCAGGCTGGAAAGTTACTCCATCAATCAAAGTCCTTTGAACAAGGCAAAGGTCCACGAGGAGCTGCACCAAGCGCCGACCATCAATCGCTTTTTTGAAGAGCTGTTCGGGTGCGCCCCGTTCTGGGTGCCCTTCACTGTTCACCGGGCTACGCCGCCAGCGCTGGACGCAAGCGCACCACGCCTGGAACTCATCCACGCGGACGGATTTTACAATGACGGTTTGAATTTTCTGATCTGCTGGGTACCTCTGGCGGAAATTGACGAGGACGTCGGTGGCCTCTCCCTGGTGGAAGGGGTGCACCGACAACCCAGCCTGCATCGCAAGGAGGGCATGAAGATTCTGCCAATCCGCCAGGAGGATGTGCCGCAAGAACAGTGGCGCCGCACCACCTACCGACCCGGCGACGTGCTGCTGATGGATCTGGACACACCCCACAGCGGCTGGACCAATCACTCCGACCGCTTCCGTCTGTCCATGGACACAAGGGTCATGCCCTCTTCCTGGAACACTCCCCTCGTGGGGACAGTCCAGTCCGTGAGCGAGCAGAGCGTCACCATCGGCAATGGCGACGGGGAACATACCCTGACACTCGACGAAAAAAGCTTCGTGCGCGGCCCTTACGGCGACCAGATGCCCCTTGCGGACATCCCTGGGCGCTTCAAACCCGGCGAGACTGTGATCATTACCCGCGACCATGGTCGCGTGGTCAACATGCGGCCGGCGACCTGAATTATCCACGCCACCACAGGGGCACTGGGCACAGGGCCGTATGCTGGCGCCCCACCCTCGCCTCTTTCAGCACACTTGTGTCCATGGATAAAAATGGAGAACTTTATGGATCTGGCACTACAGGGTAAAACAGCCCTGGTAACCGGGAGCAGCTCGGGTATTGGCAGCGGTATTGCCGCAATACTGGCGGCAGAGGGAGTCACCGTCGCCGTTCACGGCCGCAACCGCGAGCGCGCCACCGAGGTTGCCGAGGGGATTATCGCCACCGGGGGCAGCGCCATCGTGGTATTGGGCGACCTGACCACCGAGGAGGATTGCACTGCTGTCGCCAACACCCTGTTAGCGCAGTGGGGAGGCGTGGATATTCTCGTCAATAATGCAGGGGGCAGGAAAACCTCCGGCAACCTCAATCCCGGCTGGCTTGAGACACCCTGGCAGGACTGGCTGGGGACCTTTGAGCAGAATATCGGGGCGGCGGTGCGTTTGATCCAACACCTGGTGCCCGGAATGAAAGAACGCCATTGGGGCAGAATCATCAACATCGGCAGTGCCTCCGCCACTCAGACACTTGCGGACATGGCCGATTATCAGGCCGTGAAAGCGGCAATGACCAATATGACGACGTCACTTTCCAAAACCCTGGCCTACACCGGCATTACGGTCAATACAGTCACACCCGGCACCATCACCACTCCTGCCGTCGTGAAAAACTACAAGGATATCGCGGCAAAACTGGGCATGGACACCACCAACTGGCGGGAAATTGAACGGCGCTTCACCACCCAGATCAGGCCTATCGCCACGGATCACTTTGGCAAGGTTGAAGATATCGGCCGCATGGTGGCGCTGCTGGCAAGCCCGCACTCCGACTACATGACCGGCGCCAACTACCGCATCGATGGCGGGCAGTGCAAATCGATTAATTGAACAAGCCACAGCGATCAGCCCAGGGCTCAATGAAGAGCCGCAACCGGTCGAGTCCATTTCATTGTGTACCCAAAGTCTGAGGAAACTGGCATGAACGACATCGACAAGCTGTTGGCCATCGAGGCAATCAAGCAGCTCAAGGCGCGCTATTTCCGCTGCGTCGACACCAGGGACTGGGAGGGCTTCAAGGAAGTTTTCGCTGTGGACGGGGTTTTCGACATCAGCGATGACGTGCCCGGCTGCATTCTCACCGGTCGGGAACAAATCGCCGCAGCGGCGAGCGTGCCCCTTGCTGGCTGCGTCAGCGTGCATCACGGCCACTGCCACGAGATCGAGATCACCTCGGCGTCCACGGCCAGGGGAATCATTGCCATGGAAGACATGCTGCGCTGGAGCGACGACGCGCAGTCACCGATCAGGTCACTGCACGGCTATGGCCACTATATTGAAACCTATGAGCGCATCGCGGGCAGCTGGTGTATCAAGACAATGAAACTGACCCGTTTGCGCGTGGATATCGAAAAACGTTGAACAGGCCGCTTGCTGATAAAGTGTTACAGGCAGTTCCGACCTCACCCTCAAGTGCGTATATAGTGGCGCAACTGCGGTGCGCTGTCTCCCCGGTGCAGTGACAGTACCTTGTCCTCCGCTTCCTGATCCTTCACGGTCCTGCGGGATTGCTGCAGCAGATAGCCCGACCAGGAGTCCACCCGGAAGCGTTCGACAATACGCCCCGGATCATCAACATCCTGATAGATACGCCAGAAACTGGCGCCGTCCCGGCGCCGGGATTCACCGAGAAACGTCATGGCCTCGAGAAAATCTGCCCTGTCGCTGGCGTGGATAAAATACTCAAGCTCCACCAGTACCGGCCCGGCAGCAGGACTAATCGGCGCTGTCAGTGGCGATACCGCTTCTCTCGGAATCGTCGTCATTTCCGACGCATCACCGATCCTGGCGGGAAAGGCCAGCGACACCAGCAATGCCACAATCAAGGCCGCCGCTGCCACATAGAGTGCGCTATCCACCCCGAGGCGCTCGGCAGTGAACCCCCAGATACCGGCACCCACTGCCATCGACCCCTGGAAAACCAGCATATAAACCGACATGGCCCGACCCCGCACCCAGGAGGGCACGGATGTCTGTATCGCCGACAAATTGAAATTGCCCACCAACTGCCAGGCAACGCCGCCGAAAAACAGCATAAAACAGATCAGGTCGAGTCGATGAATATGGCTGACTGCGGCCGTGATCAGGGCAAAAGTCAAAATGGACAATGTCACCAGCACATTCATCTTGAAGCGGTTGAGCAGCCGGGGCGTGAGGATGGCGCCGGTAACTGCACCGATACCCAGACTGCCGAGCAGAAAGCCATAGCCCTGTGCACCTGCGGAAAGCTGGTTTTTGGCAACCAGTGGCAGCAGCGCCCACAGGCAGCTGGCGCTGACCACAAAACTGAAGGTGCGCAGACTCTGGCTGCGCATCACGGGCGAAAAGCGGGTGTAGCGGAAGATGGTTCGCAACCCTTCCCACAGACTTTCAACCGGCAAAGTGGAGGGAGCCTGGGCTTGCCAGGGACGGAATACCACCGCCACCAGGGCCAGCAAAAAACAGGCGGTGACCAGCATAAACACCGAGCCAACGCCAGCAAAGGGAATCATCAGACCCGCGATGGCAGGACCCATTGCCCTGGCGACATTGTAGGAAACCGAACCCAGAGACAGGGCAGCGGGGATCATGGCAGCGGGAACCGCCTCCACCTGGGAAGAAAACCAGGCCGGAGTCTGCAAGGCGATGCCGGCACCGAGGGCAAAGGTCAGCGCCAGCAAGATCCAGGCGGTCATCATGCCTGACAGCGTCAAGCCGACCAGCATCAAGCCTGAAACAAACAGCCACAGCAAAGTACAAAACAGGTAGCGGCGCCGATCCACCAGATCCGACAGCACGCCCCCCGGTAACCCCAGCAGAAATGCGGGAAGACTGGTCGCTGTCTGGATCAGGGCCACCATCATCGGCGTTGCCGACAGGGACGTCATCAACCAGGCGGCGCCAACATTTTGCATCCACACGGCAAGATAAACGCCCAAGCCGGCCAGCCACAGCAGCAGGAACGCTTTGTGCTTGAGAGGTGCCCAGGGAGATGCGGAAACTGCTGCCAATGTCTTGGTCCGGAAAATAAGCGCTGTCAGAATCGATGCCTGTGAAATGCACTTTCAGGCAGCAGGAGAACTCAATTGCAGCTCACAGCCGGATAATATTCCATTTTGTGAACTTGCCCCTGTATTGTCACACGCATGGCTTTTTCCCGCCAAATTTTCTGGTAATCGAGCTAGGGCCTGTTAACACTATTTGGATTGTCGGCGTTGTGCCTAAAAAAGCACCAATCTAGGCGCGACGAACGTAGTTTGGTCGCTCCAAATAAGTGAGGAGCAACGACGAGTGGTGCTTTTTTAGGCCCAACCCGCAGGGCTGGGGCCATTTTTGCGCCCAGCTTCGTTGTCAGTCGTTCATATAGGCCCAGGGCCTGCCCCATGAGCGTAGCGAATGTATTGGGCACTATATTTCTCTCCTTCCGCCTCGCTGGGCACAAAAATGGCCTCCAGCGACGATAATCCAAATAGTGTTAACAGGCCCTAGAGCAAATTGCGAAATTGTTGCCAGTCGAAGGCCTCGCCGGGGTCGGTTTTGCGGCCTGGTGAAATATCGCAGTGCCCCACAATCCGCTCCGGTGTGATTGCCGGGTATTCCCGCATCAATGCCAGGGTGACATCCGCCAGGGCTTCGTACTGGCGGGCAGTATATGCGAGTGTATCCGTGCCCTCCAGTTCTATGCCGATGGAAAAGTCATTACACCGTTGCCTGCCTTCAAAGCATGACTCCCCCGCGTGCCAGGCGCGCTCAAGAAAGGATACAAACTGGGTGACATGGCCCTGGCGATCGATCAGAAGATGGGCAGACACCTTCACATCCACCAATTGCCGGAAATAGGGATGGGCACTGCAATCAAGACAGTTGGTAAAAAAATCGCGGATTTCATCGCCGCCAAAGCGCCCCGGGGGCAGACTGATATTATGGATAACCAGCAAACTGGGCAGCTCATCCGGAGGTCTTGCGTCGGCATTGGGGGAGACAAGATGCTCGGCGTCCAGCAACCACCCGTCACGCATTTTCATAGATACACCCTTTTCCGCCCCTTACATGCCCGCAGAGCGCTCCCTGATTTCGGCCTGGATTTCAGCGATGACCTGATCGTAAGCCTGGTCAAACAGGTGGGAATTGTCGAGCACAATCACCTTGCCCTGCTGCATCTTGATCGCCATGCGATGGCGATATTCCTGAGCCACCTTGGCGCCTCTACGGTTGGTGAATACCAGTTTTGAAGAGGCATTGATGGCACCGGCCAGTTTACAGCGCAATGTGGTGCCGGTCTCATCGTCGCGAAATTCAACCCAGGTACCTTTTTTCAGTGTATCAACTGCATCCAGCATTGCCACATCGAGATTTTCCGGGGCGACATCCATATGCGGCTGCTGTCCCGGCAATTGTAGCGACAGGCTTGCCAGTGGCGGGTGGTCCGCAACCTCGGATCTGGTTTCCGATAAAGAGGCGAAATAGGCACGGAAACTCTCAAGATGGCGCTGACAGTCACCGCGGTCATAGCCGACGTGATTAAGCTTCTCCTCGATGTCTGCCATAAGTCCGGCGAGTTCCACCTCTCCGGGGGAGAGGCGAGCCGATACCAGCACCAGCAGGCGATCCAGCAAACCCAGGGCATCGCGCCACTCCTCGCTGTTATTGCCGTGGCGCAAACAGGCCAGGAAAAGCACCCGCGACCAGGCATGCTCAAAAAAATTGACCAGAAACCCTGGCCAACGACGATTAACCAGGCGGTCAGTGAGTATCTGCACCACCTGCCCATTGGCATCCGCCAGGCGGGCCTGGGCTTCCTCTTCCTCCAGCACCCGCTGCTCACGGATAGTCTGAAAACGCTTGTCCTTCTCAACAAAATCGATAAATTCGGCAAGCAAACCCGTGAGTTCCCGCACTGTGACTTCGAACTCATTGAGGCGATCGATAATCTCGTCGATCTTCCGTTGCAGCCCATCGACGGAGCCGGACTCCTCCCCCTGCAAGGTACTGGATGCCTTGCACAACTCGTTGATCAGGCGGCGGCCGGGGTGATTTTGCCGCTCCAGAAACAGCGGGTCCTTCAGCGCCAGCCAGGTGGCAGGCAGCTCCAGCTTCAGTACCAGCTCATGGAGCCCCGGTGGATTCAATTGCTGGCCATTGAGCCGTCCAAAGGTTTTGTCGAGCAGGCGCAGAATGGTTTGGTCGATCTCTTTCAAGGAATCAAGACTATGGTCGTTTTTGGCCAGAATCCCGACAATTGCCTGCTCCAAACCCTCTTTGGCCAGGGTCTCCAGCAAAGCGCCACTCTCTGCATCAGAGCGCCACGAAGCAAGAATACCCGCCAGCTCATCCGCACCAAGGTAAAACGACTGAGGCCGCTGCTGATCCGGATATTCCCCCCTGGCCTTGCGCTCAGATCGGCCCTGCTCATGCAGCAGTCGGTGCAGGCCCGCCAGCACATCCCCATAAATATGTTCAGGGTCCGCAAAGCGACTGCCCCCACCGCTTCGGGCAGGCTCACTGACCCGGTGGGACTCATCTGCAAGGTCAGACCTGGTGGAGGCAATACCGGCGCTGACATCATGGCCCACAGGACCATAGCTTTGGGAGTCCCTGGACCCGGCAGTCAAGGACACAGCAGGCGCATCAGCTGGCGACTGTTGCGCAGCAGGCAACAGCTGATCTTCTTTCTTTTTTATGGGAGGGCGGCGTTTTTCAAGATCCACCAGAACGCCACTCTCGCGCAAAAAGTCGTTACTTTTACGCACCAGAGTTGGCCAATCCCTCAGCAATACCTTATCAAGCAGCTTGAGGATCACAAGTCTCGGTTCAAAATCCAGCTTCAGCAATCCTGTACTGGTAGCAAACCTTTCACACAGATATTCCGGCACAAAAGGATTATTGTTATCCGTAAAATTGCCACCTACCACATACCCCAATCGCCGCGTCAGCAAATCAAGCTCAGGCTGGGAACGGTCGATCACCCGTGAAACCATGTTGTCCAGAGTGATCATCTCCTCCAGCACATCATTTTTCACCAGCTCCAGGGACAGTCCATCCATATCTGCGGTTGCTTCCGCCGCCTTTTCAGCAACATGTCGAGCGCGGCCAATATCAGAAAAAATTAGGGTGCAGGCATCCAGCATATCCTGCCCGAGGCTATCGCGGTGGAGTCTCAGCATACGCATGGTATCGAAATAATGCAGCTGGTCATGCTGGGAGGGAGCGTTGTTGGCCAGGTCGAACAACTGTTCATCAATACGGGTAAACAGCTTCCCGAAACGCTCTTCCAGGAAATGTTTGGCCATGCCCTCCAGTGCATCCACCAACGCCCGGTGGTCGGCACTGGATGGTGGTGGCACTGGCGTCAAATCGTCATCACTCACCATGAACAGGGCCACCCGCGCTCGGCAAGATATGGCTGATCACAGCAGCAGTACTGTCGTAACATCGCATTCATTCAGGTCCAGGATAGGGGTGGCATTACCCGTTTCGTCGTTATAGTTATCCCGGTTAATGCAACAATCACACCGATTGCACAACGGAAAACACACCCTTCCCTGGCTGACTGCAAACCATTCTTTGCCAACATATACCATAGTGTCAATTATTTATGAGACTTTTGTTGCAAAATGGATTAAATAGCGAAAAATTCGCTCAGGCCACAGCCATTGCTATACTGGCGCCCCCGAACAATCCGACAACGGCATATTCCCCATGAACCAAGCCCTGCAGGCCAACCTTACCCAGCGTGTAACCCAGGCCCTGGACGAAGATATTGGCAGCGGCGATATCACCGCCCGGCTGATACCCGCATCTGCCCGGGCCAAAGCCGCCATCATTACCAGGGAGCCAGCAGTGCTTTGTGGTCGCCCCTGGGTAGACGAGGTTTTCCATCAGCTGGATACAGCGGTCAGTATCCAGTGGCTGGCGGAGGAAGGCGACGACATTGCGCCGGATCAACTTATCTGTCGCCTTGAGGGAAGCGCACGCAGCCTGCTCACCGGCGAGCGCACAGCCCTCAATTTTTTGCAAACACTCTCCGGCACAGCCACCACTGCGCGCCACTACGCGCAAAAAGTCCATGGCACCGGCATCAGGATTCTCGATACCCGCAAAACCCTCCCCGGCCTGCGCCTGGCCCAAAAATATGCGGTTGCCGTGGGTGGTTGCCACAACCACCGCATGGGCCTGTACGATGCCTTTCTGATCAAGGAAAACCATATTGCCGCCTGCGGCGGCATCATTGCCGCCATTACCCAGGCCCGCCATATTGCCCCCGGAAAACCCGTGGAAGTAGAAGTGGAAAACCTCGATGAATACCGTGAGGCCATCGCAGCAGGTGCCGACACCATCATGCTCGACAACTTCACCCTGGCAGACATTCATACCGCTATCGGCCTGAAAACAGCCACCGTGAAACTGGAAATATCCGGCAACCTCGACGACGCCAATATCGTCAATGTCGCCCTGCCGGGCATCGACTACCTATCATCGGGCAGCCTCACCAAACACTGCCGCGCCATTGACTATTCCATGCGCTTGCAGATGGGAGTGTAGTTGTCAGTTTGACTGTGAACTGAGAGAGTAACTCCTGCCAACCTGTTTCAGCATATACTGAACAGCCGCCCCCCATTACCGGACCCGTCAACCCATGCGCCCCCGCCACGCCCTTTTCGCCCTGCTGACCGTCGCCCTTATCAGCGGCTGTGCCACCATGAACCAGACCGAATGCCTGAGCGCCGACTGGTACGCCGTAGGCCGGGTAGATGGTGAAAAAGGCGCCAGCCGCGACGAGTACCTGCGCCACAGCGAAGCCTGCGCCAAACATGGCATAGTTCCCGACAAAACCACCTACCAGGAAGGTTACGATCACGGCATAGAAGACTTTTGCACCCCCGCCAACGGCTACGAAAATGGCCGCAAGGGCTACAACTACAAGGGAGCATGCCCGGCAGATCTTGAAGCCGCTTTCCTGCTGGGCTACCAGCAAGGCAAAGCCCTGCACGTTGCATCACAAAGGGTGGCCGAATACGACAGCGCAATTCAGGAACGCAGCCAGCGCATCAACAATATGGGCTACCAGATCTACCGCTATGAAGAAATCCTCGCCAGCCGCGACAGCAACGACCAGCAAAGACAGCAAGCCCTGCTCCGCATCCGCTACCTGCAACGGGACATGCAATACCTGCGGAGGGAAATCTACGACCTGCAATACGGCAGGCAAGATGCCGCCCAGCAATTGATGGAGCTGGAGCGGCAGGGGGTAAGAGGGTGGTGATGATTGCGTTGCTCGTTGCACGAAAGAGTAAATCCTGAATAATCGAGTCTTCCACAATCCCCACCAAGCTCCAAGTTCGCCTCATGAAATGAATCCGTTCACATGGATAGCTGAGAGGGTGACATTGCAGATGGACAAACCATCCCAGACGACAGAAAAGGGCTTAAGAATGAGTACAAACTGGATTGCCTATGATGGCCAGTGCCCATTCTGTACAAAATATGTCCATTTCATTCGTATAAAGGAGGCAGCAGGGCCAATTGATCTTATCAATGCCCGTCAAAACCCAGGAATACTGGATGAGCTTGTGGCCAATGGCTTTGATATTGACGAAGGAATCGCACTCAAACTAAATGGACAGTACCACCATGGTGACGATTGCATGACAACCCTGGTGCTACTGAGCACGCCATCAAATCTGTTCAACAGGGTTAATGCAATTATAACTTAAAGGTTACAGTTTAATTAGAATCAGCTTAGAACTATATTCATCTAAAACAATTGTCATGGGATTGGTTTGTCCACCTAAACATGAATAAACTGAAATATCTGTATCGCTCTCCAGCAAGAGCTCTCCTCCCATCTCTGAAAAATCAATTTGTTCAAGCTTTTCGGTGTAGTAACCTGTGCTTATTCGAAACAACGCACCAATACGTCCTGGAGAAAATAACGGTGCTCGAGTCACAAGCACAACATCATCGTAATATTCCCGTACAACAGGGTTAGTAAACTCATTCCTATTATTTAACAAAGAAAGGGCATAGTGGCCAGGTAGCGATCGCTCAAAATGACCTATTCTTTGCTTTCGTTCACGTATTGGCAATCCAGCAAGAAATACATCACTCAGCGCTAGCGGATCAATAATATGCAAATCTCGCACTGCAAAGTAGCCAAGGATACCAATATTACAAGCAACTACAATCTGAACCCCTTCATCAAAAGCTTGATTCACAATCTCTGCGTTGTCTCGAAACTTATGCTGAACTCCAAAACCAGCTATACTTTCAAGATCAGCTGAATGATTGTAATAGGCTCTTTCATCAATAATGCCATTAACAAACCTGAAAATAATAAAATCTGCGGAATTTCTGGCAGTAAACCCATGCACACCATAAGCCATAACTGGAATAATCAAAGCAAAAAGCCATAACTTACGCCTGAAGCTACTCTTAAAAGAATACAGTGTTGGATTCAGAACAATATGTGTGTGCAGCATCCCCGCAAGCAAGAAAATACATAGTATCAAGGGCCCAACAAAAAAACGCCCCGCCATGTAGTCAGCACCCACATAACAGAGATATATAATAAACAGCAATAGCGAACCCAAAAGGGGCCAACGACATCTGTTCTTGAAGCTAAAAGCAACGAATATCGTTACTGAAATAATTACATACACGATCGGGTCAAAATGTTGCATAAACTCAAGATATTGCAACGTTTGATTAAATCCATCAAAACCATGAACAATCTTTGCACGGGCCGTATTTGGCAGCGGACTCCCAAAGTATAATATTGAAAATACTGACCAGATAATAACAGGCAAAGCAGCAAGCAATCCCTGTTTAAACAACAACCAAAATTTGGCATTTGAATAAGGCCTGAGAGTTGCGTATATCTGCTGCAAAAGTAAAGGCAATGTAATAACCATTGAATCGTGCCTGACCAGCACGCAAATCCCTGCAACCATCATAAGATATAATGTTGATTTAGAACCGCCAGGTTGCTGGTACCATATATGGGTAAACAAGCCCACGGTAAACATCAACAATGGCGTCTCAAGCCCTGAGGACGAGTAGTCTGTGATACTGCTTGATATCAACAAAGCTGAACCTACGGCGAGAAAAACAACCGCAGACTTACCCGAATTCATATACAGCAACAAGATTGTGCTTGCTACAAGCACAAATGAAAGCAGAATTACTGTATAGATAATCTCACCTGTCAGCAGGCTTGCGCCCAAGGTGACCAACATCCAGAGGGGCGAAGTAAACACCTGGACCCGCTCCCCGGGATTCCATACAAGGCCGTAACCTATCCTGAAATTTTCAATCACTCTGAAATTGATAAATGCATCTTCAGTTATCCAGGCAACCCTGAAAAAACACCATATAAAAATGATTGAGAAAACAATCAAAGCCCACTTCTTTTCCATTTGCTCTTGCAATGTATTCAACTTGGCGCCCTCACTGGCTGTTGTGGATAAATTTAATGTTGTTAGTCATCTATCGCAGTCCGGAGATATAATCTCCATCGACGAGATGCACGAACGGCTTGTTTTTCAAGTAGCACATATTGTGTTTTTCTGGCAAGGGGTGTGAATTTTTTGCAAAGGTAAACCCTGTACACTTTTTATCGGACTGACATTCCAGATAACACTCGCTGGCGTCACTGACCACATGATTCTCATAATCCCCACCCATCAGATCATGACCCTCAAGCCAGACAACATTCCCCCCATGCGCCAAATAGGCAAGACCATGCAATCCCGCTTCTGCTTCTGTATAGTTTAAACCGTTGACTTCTACTATTTTATCTGAAGAGGCCAACGTCTTGACCAATGCAATATTTACTGAACCATCTTTACTGATAACTCCTTTTTCAATCAACATTGCCAAAACTTCTCCGGCATTTATCGTTGGGGCGTAGGCACTGAACCCAGGGTGAAAATAAGGCTTTAGATTAAGTGCCAGAACACTTTGCCTGACTGGTATTTGTTCATAGTATCTAACAGCTCCTAGCGCAATGATTGATAACCCTAACAAGCCAAGCAAGTATCGTCTTTTCATCACTATTTATCCTTTAACTGTTTTTTCAAGTGCTCAGCCAGACGCAAAGCCAGTGCCACTATGGTAAATGTTGGATTTGCTGCTCCAGCAGCCGGGAAAACCGATGATCCGGCAATATACAGATTGTCTATACCATGCACTTTACAATTGCTGTCGACAACTGAACTCTCACAATCCTCACCCATTCTTGTGGTACACATAAAATGTCCACCCCCCATTATTTGCGGGGATACCTCCCTTACCGCAGTTGCTCGCCCCACGCCTGACACCAATAATTGGGTTGAAAAATGTTTCCAGCTTTCCTTCGCAATATTCTCGTAATTAAAATAAAAATTAACATTCGGCAATGAATTTCCAAATCCATCTTTTCCCCGACCTGGAATCACACGATTAGATCTGTCCAATTCCATTTCTGCGCGCAATGTCGCGTTTGAATAATAAACAGGTCTCTTTATACCTAATATAAATTCTTCACCAATTGAATCAAGATAAAAACTGATTGAATAATTCAACAGGTTATTATCAATACAGAAGTCATCAGAAAAATGCAACGCGTGATCAACATTTCCAGACACTAAAACACTGTCAATTAACTCCTTGTCCAGCATCAGCGAACCATAGTTCCAATGAATATGTGGATGCTCTGTAAAATATTTACCAACAGGTAAACTTGCGCCAATTCCACTTGATTGTAGCAGTCGTGGATTTCCAAGCCCTCCACAGGCCAGTACATAATTTTGTGCAAAAATTTTTTCGTTAAAATCCGAATCTCCGCTGGAGTTTTTTATTTCCAATAAATCTACTGAGTTGTTGTCTTTATTTATAGACACACAAGTTTTTTCAAGCAGAACATCAATCATTGGATGAGCTGAAAAATACTCTAGATATTTTTCGTCGAATCGAACAGGAGGGCTTAAATGGAATGGCTTATAGACTAAATTATCGCCCACCCCGACACTGACTGGCTGAGACAGATAAGATTCTTCTGGAAGCTCAAGGATATTCGCCGCTTGAGGATAAAATCTGTTTAATTCTTCATAGCTGAGGGGCCACTTGCCATTCATAAATGCTCGTTTTTGCATGGTCGCACAGTAACCTACCCAAACCGTTGAGCCACCACCAAACACCCTCTGGGCATGACGAGGATAGTAATCACTACTCAAGTCACCTTCGGCTTCCACTGCAGAAAGCAAGCTGATCGACTCATTCGTAGCCAGACCACCACTTTCAACAATCAGTATTTTACAACCTTTATGTTCTGCAAGACTCATTGCAAGGGTTAACCCCGCTGGGCCAGCCCCAACAATTGCAACATCATATTTAACGTCTTTAATTTCATTGATGAACATTAATTGCTGTTACCTTGACTTTATGACTACAACATAGATTACCGACATGAATATAATTAAAAGAGCATACGAGTAAATTACACCACTCCACCACCAATCAACTACTGTCACAAATACATCACTTCGAACATGGGAAAACGGAAATACTGTCAAAAGAACAAACACTAACGGCCCAAGCACACCCACACTTTGCAGTGTAAGTTTGACGCTGTATTTCAACACTACCAACACGGCAATGGCCAACACTGGAAGGTAATACATCCAACCCAGTGGTGAAAGCAGCAGCATTGATACCAGTGTCAAGGCACAAAGCATATCGCTTCTGACCATCACATTTTCCGGGGAAGGCCTGTTTAACCTTTGTATCAACTGCAGCATGACTACAATTACAAGTAGAGATACAACAATGGTCAGAGCTGATCCTATTTCCGGCAATTCAAAGAAACCAGGAGTATTGGCGCCTCCCAGCCATTTGGAGAACAGCCCCTTGATGGATGCATTCCAGTTGCTGGCATACCAGGTTGTATCTGACAGGGCTGATTGGTAATCGATATACGCTGAACTACCCAGCGCGGCATAACCCAGCAAAGCCATCACTGCACAACTGACAACAAACGCGCCACTGGCTTTCCATCGCCGGTCGACAAGCAGAGCAAGAATAAACAAACCGGCAAACAGTTTTATGCTTGCGGCAATTCCCAGCAATATCCCGGCACGAAAATCACGGCCATTGCGCAGGTCACGCCACGCCAGCACCAGCACCAGCATCAGGAACAGGCCGACCTGCCCTAACTGTATATTTGCCCTGACCGGGTAGTAGGTGAATAGTGCAGGTATTGCCAGCAACATATACCACCACCGGAAAGCTGCCCCCTTGGGCACCCCTTCCTTCACCAGCACATACACGGCACCAATGCCTGCCAATATGGACAGCACACTCCACAGCCACCACCCTGTTGTAAATTCAACTGCCCCCAGGGGCAGGGTTGCAGCAATAAATACAGGTGGATTGAGGTTGGGGTTGATGCATTGCTGATGCCCGGGGTGCAGACCTGGTGGCACCTCTGGCACTACTGCTTGATTTTGATGATCTGAAGGGACAGGCCGGTAGCAGTGACTGGCAGGGTCATTTTTCTGCGGTGCAGACCAGTAGGGGCTTTGCCCTGCCAGCACACTTTGGGCTGAAAGGTGGAATTTGTAAAAATCTGTGTCGAGGGGGCGGTCAGAGAATCCTTGAATTTCGTGGTAGTAGCTTGCGCCAAGGATGATGATCCAAAGCAAGGCACCAATTGCGATTGCTGTACCCGTACTTTTTTTCATCAGTGCTTACAGTTGTGTTTGCGTTTCTCTGGCGGACAAGTTGGTGACCAGACCAGATATTATTGATAACAGGTTGTTGTCAGGTTTTCAGAATAAACACCTGTCGTCAGCTACCGCTGGTAAGTGTGCAGGCAGCACTGCTGGCCATATTGCAGGTGATGGTCCCATCGCCTGGCAGTGCAGGTGTAGCAGTAATAAGAGTTGCATAGTCCACAGCCTGACTGATTGATAAGCAGGCATTAGGGGTAGGAGCCGGAATCGCCATGGTTCCATCATTGATTGCCGCCATGGCAAAGTTTGCATAGCCCTTGACTTCTGCGAGGCAAGCGCTGTTTGCAGTTCGTATTGTGTAATTCTGATAGGCTGGCAATGCAATCGCTGCCAGAATTCCAATAATGGCCACCACAATCATAAGCTCGATAAGCGTAAAGCCTTTATGGTTTTTCATAGCGTTCTCGACACTTACGAATAAAAGTGAACTTTACAATATACACCATTCGCGCCGCGCTCTACTTAATAAACGAAGCTATAAAAAAGCCGCCATAGCTGTATAGCCGGGGCGGCTTTGCTGGATGGCTATCTCCCTCCCTGGAATAGCCGCATTGCCGGATATCAGGTACTGGCGGCACCAAGTGAGCAGCTTCCAGTGTCATTACAGGTTGTGCTCTGAACCCCAGGCGACACTGGAGACACAGTGAAGGGGAATGTAGTCCCGGCCGAAGTGCTACAGGCATTCGCTGAGTGGGTTGGAAGTGTGTCATTTCCTGCAATGGCAACCACCAGGGAGTTAGCGAAACCCTTGGCTTCAGCCAGGCAGGCGTTTTCTGCAGAGCGGATGGTGTAGTTCTGGTAAGCAGGCAGGGCAATGGCAGCCAGGATACCGATAATGGCCACCACAATCATCAGCTCGATCAGGGTGAAACCTTGTTGTGAACGTTGTTTCATGTTGTTAACTCCGTTTGGGATTGTAGCTGGATATCAGCCGGTACTGGGTGCAAGTAAGGATTCATGCGATAAATATCCAGCATGAATCATGCCAATATTTTTTTCTCCCGATATATTGCGGCTTCGGCCGATGTTGCCTGTAACCGCGCACGCAGTGTTCTGGCTATTTTTGCTTTTTATTGACAAATATTGTCAATAAAAAGCGTTTTCTGATGGCTGGCGCAGCATTGCGCGTCGCTGGTGTGATGTGATTTTCATCAAACTGTAAAAGCCATTTGCCCTTTTATCAAACTGTTATAGGATATTTTTAATATGCTTTTATGTGTATGGCTGTGGGATGATGCCCCATGGGTTTGGGATGACAATTGATGGATGCCACTTTCCGCAGGAGGGTGCCTGCACGCGACCTGGCGGGCTCTGGTTTGGCTGGGTGTCGCCTGTGGGCAGCATCCTACGTTGGATGATGAGATAGTGCTATGAATTCTGGTAATACACGGCTGCGGGGTTTACCCAAGCGTCTGGTGCAGGATGGCCTGATTGATGAAGCCAGCGCCTTGATGATGGTGGATACCTGCGTTAAAAAGCATATCTCTATGGTGCAATATTTACTGGACGAAGATCTGATACCGCCCCAAGTGATTGCGTGGGTAGCGTCCTATGAATTTGGCCTGCCCCTGTATGACCTGGATGCCCACAACTGGGAGATCAGCCCCAAAGGCGCCCTCAATGAAGCGATGATCCGCAAGCACCAGGTGCTGCCTATCCTGAAGCGGGGCAACCGGCTGGTGATTGCCGTCAGCGACCCCACCAACCAGCACGCCCTGACTGAGATTCGCTTCCAGTCGGGCCTGACAGTAGATCCTGTGCTGGTTGAACACAACAAGCTGCTGGAGGGCATGGAGCATATGCTGGCCAAGCAGGGCCGCAGTATCGATGAGGCCCTGGGAGCAATGGGCGATGTTCGCCTTGACGAGCTTGGGGGCGAGCAAAAGGAAGACGACGACGATGACTCCGAAGGCAGCGATGTCGATGATGCCCCGGTGGTGCGTTATATCAACAAGATGTTGCTGGAAGCCATAAAAAAGGGCGCTTCTGATATTCACTTTGAGCCCTATGAAAAGTATTACCGGGTCAGGTTTCGCACTGACGGCATTCTGGAGGAAGTATCGCGACCACCCAGCAGTCTGGCACCGCGCCTGGCGGCACGCCTGAAGGTGATGTCGCGGATGGATATTTCCGAGCGCCGCGTGCCCCAGGATGGCCGCATCAAACTCAAGATAACCAAAAGCAAGGCTATCGACTTTCGCGTCAACACCCTGCCCACCCTGTACGGGGAAAAAATCGTGCTGCGGATTCTGGACAGCTCCCAAGCCAAAATGGGCATCGACGCCCTGGGCTATGAGGAGGATCAGCGCGATATGTTTATGGAAACCCTGCAACAATCCCAGGGCATGATCCTGGTCACAGGCCCCACCGGCTCAGGCAAAACCGTATCACTCTATACAGGCCTTGGCATTCTCAATACCGATGAGCGCAACATCTCCACCGCCGAAGATCCGGTGGAAATCAATATGGAAGGCGTCAATCAGGTGCAGATCAACCTCCGCACCAAATTCACCTTTGCCGAGGCGCTGCGGGCTTTTTTGCGCCAGGACCCGGATGTGATCATGGTAGGGGAGGTGCGCGATCTGGAAACGGCGGAAATCGCCATCAAGGCAGCGCAAACCGGTCACCTGGTGTTGTCCACCCTGCACACCAACAGCGCCCCGGAAACCCTGACGCGACTATTGAATATGGGTGTGCCCGCTTTTAACGTAGCCACCTCTGTCAGCCTGATTATCGCCCAGCGCCTGGCGCGGCGCCTGTGCGCCCATTGCAAGACCCCCTACGAGGATATACCCGATGCCATTTTACAGGCGGAGGGTTTTGACTCTATTGATTTCCCCCGCAGCGAGGTTAAGCTGTTTCACCCGGTGGGCTGCAAACATTGCACCCACGGCTACAAGGGCCGCACCGGGGTATATGAAGTGCTCAAGGTGACACCGGCCATTTCACGGCTGATTCTGGAAGGCGGCAATTCCCTGCAGATTGCGGAACTGGCCCGGGAAGAGGGTTTTCGCACCCTGCGCCAGTCGGCATTGCGCAAGGTTGCAGCAGGGGTGATCAGCCTTGAAGAGGCCAACAGGGTAACGACAGATTAGAACAGCAACTGACCACCGGGTATAAACCCCCACACGGATAGAGACAACACAGGATCGAACCATGGCCACCAGCTCCCAAGCAGGCCTTTACCGCTACAAAGGCAAAAACAAGGACGGCAGACCAGTCCAGGGTGAAATGACCGGCGCCAATGCCACCATTATCAAGGCCCAGCTGCGCAAGCAGGGGGTGATGGCATCGCAGATCAAGAAAAAGCCCAAACCCCTGTTCAAGCAATCCAAACCCATCAAGGCAGCGGATATCGCCACCTTTACCCGCCAGATGGCGACCATGATGAAAGCCGGTGTGCCACTGGTGCAGAGTTTCGAGATTGTTGCCGAAGGCGTCGAAAATGAAAGCATGAAGGAGCTGATTACCGAGATCATGGAAGATGTGTCGTCCGGGATGGGTTTTGCCCCCGCCCTGCGCAAGCACCCCCGTCATTTTGACGACCTGTTTTGCAGCCTGATTGAAGCGGGGGAACAATCCGGGTCCCTTGAAACCATGCTGGACCGGGTTGCCACCTACAAGGAAAAGGGCGAAGCCCTCAAGCGCAAGATACGCAAGGCACTGACTTACCCTACAGCCGTTGTGACTGTGGCGGTAATTGTGACGGGGATTCTGCTGGTTAAAGTGGTGCCAGTCTTTGCCGAGACGTTCAGGGGGTTTGGCGCTGAGCTGCCCGCATTTACCCTGCTGGTACTGAGATTTTCCGAATTTGCCCAAACCTGGTGGGTAGCCTTTGTTGTCACGGTTGTGGGCTTGCTGATCGGCTTCAGGGAGGCGCGCCTGCGTTCACCAAAATTTTCTGACGCCGTGGATAAAATCACCCTGAAAATTCCCATCATCGGCAACATTGTTTACGACTCGATACTGTCGCGTTTTGCCCGCACACTGTCCACCACGTTTGCCGCCGGTGTGCCGCTGATTGAAGCACTGAATTCCGTGGCCGGGGCGGCGGGCAATGCGGTATTCCGTGATGCAACCTTGCAGATACGGGACGAGGTGTCCACCGGTCTGCAGCTGAACACTGCCATGCGCAGTACCGGGTTGTTTCCAACCCTCATTATCCAGCTTACCTCCATTGGTGAAGAGTCCGGTGCCCTGGATGACATGATGGAAAAGGCCGCCGTGCATTATGAAGAAACGGTGGATCACCAGGTGGACAACCTCACTGTGTTGCTGGAGCCGATGATCATGTCGGTATTGGGCGTTCTGGTGGGGGGACTGCTGGTTGCCATGTATATGCCCATATTCCAGCTTGGTCAGGTGGTGGGTTAGTGGACAATGCTTCCAGGTACAGGGGAAAAACTACAAGTCAGGGTTTCTCACCTGTAACCCGCAACCTGCAACCCGAGCCCTGAGATTCCCCCACCCATGACCAACCCCGATATCTACCTGATTCACCTGGGCGTTTTTATCCTTGGCCTTGTGGTGGGCAGTTTTTTGAATGTGGTGATATACCGTTTGCCCATTCAGATGCAATCCGCCTGGCGACGGGAATCCCTGGATTTTCTCGGTATGGAACCGGAAGCAGAAGGCCCCAGGCTCAACCTGGCCTTTCCCGCCTCCCTGTGCCCCCACTGCGGTGAAAAACTCAAGCCATGGCATAACGTGCCGGTGGTCAGCTACCTGTTTTTGCGAGGCAAATGCGCCCACTGCACCGCCCCTATCTCTGCGCAATACCCCCTGGTGGAGCTTGCCACTGCCGCCCTCAGCGTGCTGGTCATTCATCATTTCGGTATGAACTTTACAGGGCTGCTGGCGCTGGCGTTTACCTGGATGCTGCTTGCCCTGACGGGGATTGACCTCAAGCACCAGCTGTTGCCGGATATTATTACCCTGCCCCTGTTGTGGCTCGGGCTGCTGGCCAACAGCCTGGGGCTGTTCACCGATCTGCACAGCGCCGTGCTGGGTGCAGTGGCGGGCTATATGGTGTTGTGGCTGATATTCTGGGGTTTCAAATTGCTGACCGGCAAGGACGGCATGGGCCACGGGGATTTCAAACTGCTTGCTGCCCTGGGGGCCTGGCTGGGCTGGCAACAGCTGCCACTGATCATTTTGCTGTCTTCCGCAGTGGGGGCCATCATCGGTATTGCCACCATTGTCATTGCCGGGCGCAACCGCCATATCCCCATGGCCTTTGGCCCCTATCTTGCCATCGCGGGATGGATAGCCCTGATGTGGGGCGAGGCTATCATCAGCACCTATATGAGTATGCTTTAAGCGATGTTTGTGGTGGGTTTGACCGGCGGCATCGGCAGTGGCAAAAGCGCCGTTGCCGACTGTTTCAGCGGCCTTGGCATCACCGTGGTCAATGCCGACACCGCCGCACGCAGAGTGGTGGAACCGGGTTCTTCCGCACTGGGGGCCATTGCCAGTCATTTTGATGGCGCCATGCTGTTGCCCGATGGCAGCCTCGACCGGGCCGCAATGAGGCAGCGGATTTTTGCCGACCCGGTTGCCAAACGCTGGCTTGAACAACTGCTGCACCCCCTCATCGGGCAGTGGATTGCCGAACAGCTGGCTGCCGCCCCCGGCCCCTACGCCATCCTGGAGTCGCCGTTACTGCTGGAATCCAGCCAACGCAACAACGTCAACCGGGTGCTGGTGGTGGACGTTCCCGAAGCTGTCCAGATAGCCCGCGCCAGTGCACGGGACGCCAGCCCGGAAGGGCAAATCCGCGCCATTATGGCCAGCCAGATGTCCAGGGCTGAGCGCCTGGCTGGCGCCGACGATGTGATTGATAATGGCGGTTCGCTGGATGATCTTGCCGCACAGGTGGCAGCCCTGCATCAGCGCTACAGGGAGATGGCCAGAGAGTATAGGAATTAGGATTCAATCATGTCGCTGACGGTGCCCGTGCCAGCACTGCTTCTATCTGGCGATCATGAGTTTTCATCAGCAATAACTGAGCCAGTATCGATCCCGCCAGGGCAAGGGTCATGTCCCATTGCGCATCCCAGATATCCCCCTGGGTACCCAGAAATTCCTGGGAGCCATCACCACCCCAGACCGCTGCTTGCCACTCGATAATTTCATAGAGGGCGCTGAAGGCGAGACAGAAACAGCACACCAGAAAAAACAGCCAGGAAGTGGAGCTCACCACCCGCAAGCGGACAAGGATTTCCCGCGCCACCATGGCGGGAACAAACCCCTGCACCAGATGGGCGAAACGGTCATAGTGGTTGCGGCCAAGGTCGAAGGTTTCAGCAAACCAGTCTCCCGGGGGCACCCGCGCATAGGTGTAGTGGGCACCCACCAGCAGGATAACGGCGTGGATAAAGATCAGCCAGTACACCAGCCTGGTGAGGGGGAAGCTTTGCCTTGTGGCGACCAGGATTGCCAGGGCAATCCACACCGGCAGGGATTCCATCCACCAGATTATGCGGTCGTAAGGGTCGATCCATGACCACAGGCTGATGGCGACAAGGATAATCAACAGCGCTGCCAGCTCTCCCCTGCGCGCCATTATTCCCCCCAACGGGGCAGCAATGACTGGGCAATGCCCAGCTGGTCAAGAATACGCGCCACCACGAAATCCACCAGATCAAACACCGTTTGTGGTGACTGGTAAAAGCCGGGGCTGGCGGGCAGTATGGTGACGCCGAGACGGGCAAGTTTGAGCTGGTTTTCCAGATGAATGGCAGAGACTGGTGTCTCCCTGGGCACCACAATCAACTGGCGCCTCTCCTTGATGGCCACATCCGCTGCGCGCTCAATCAGGTTATTGCTGGCGCCATTGGCAATGGCGGAAATACAGCCCCCGCTGGCGGGGCAAATCACCATGGATGAGGGCGAAGCACTGCCAGAGGCCACCGGTGAGAACCAGTCATCCCGGGTGAAGAGCTGGATCTGGCCCGGATCGGCGTCAAAATTGGCGGTGAGAAACTGCTCAAGGCGGTCATCCGGCGGCAGTTCCAGCTCGGTTTCCGTCTCCACCACAACACGCGCCGCACTGGACATGAGAAAGTAAACACAAACACCGGACTGCACCAGGCAATCCAGCAGCCGCAACCCGTAGGCCGCGCCCGAGGCGCCGGTCATTGCCAGGGTCACCGTGCGATGAAAGTCAGTCATGGTCTACCCCACTGAGTGCATTCAATAACATTGTGTGAAACCCCATAAAACCGCCGTTGCTCATCACGACAATATGGGCACCACCCTGCGCTGCCGCCAGGGTCTGACTGAGCAGTGTAGTGATATCTGCGGCTACGCTGGATGGCACCGGACTCTGTTCGCACAGCTCCGCCAGGGACCAGCCGAGATTGTCCGGCTGAAACCACAGCACCTGATCGGCAGCCGCTGTTGCCGCCATCAGTTGTGCCTTGTGAGCACCCAGCTTCATGGTGTTGGAGCGAGGTTCAATCACCGCCACAATGCGCTCGGCCCCCACACGCTTGCGCAGGCCATCCAGCGTGGTGGCAATGGCGGTGGGGTGGTGTGCAAAATCATCATAGACGTGAATGCCGTTGAATATACCCAGACTCTCCATCCGCCGTTTGACACCGGCAAACTGGCACAGCGCCTCACAGGCGGTGCCGGGTCTCACCCCAACATGGCGGGCCGCGGCAATGGCGGCCAGGGCATTATTGACATTGTGCATACCGGTCTGCCCCCAGCTGATGTGGCCAACCTCCTCACCCTGAAAACGCACAGTAAAGTCGCTGCCGTCCTCCTGTGTGAGCTTCGCCTGCCAGTCACTGCCCGGCCCCACCAGCTCCGTGGGTGTCCAGCAACCACGGCTGATCACCGCCTGCAGGTTGTCGTCATTGTGAGGATAGATGATGCAGCCCTCAGCGGGAATGGTACGCACCAGATGGTGGAACTGTGTTTGAATGGCGGCCAGATCCGCAAAGATATCGGCGTGGTCGAATTCCAGATTATTGAGTATCGCCGTGCGCGGATGGTAGTGCAGGAACTTGGAGCGCTTGTCAAAAAAGGCCGTGTCGTATTCGTCCGCCTCCACCACAAAAAACGGGGTATCCCCGACCCGTGCCGACACGCCGAAATTACCCGGCACTCCGCCAATCAAAAACCCCGGCGCCATACCCGCATGGTCGAGAATCCAGGCCAGCATGCTCGCGGTGGTGGTCTTGCCATGGGTGCCCGCCACCGCCAGCACCCATTTGTCCCGCAAAAAGTAATCCCCCAGCCATTGCGGCCCGGAGGTATAGGGCAACCCTTTATTGAGCATGTACTCCACACAGGAATTGCCCCGTGACAGGGCATTGCCCACCACCACAAGATCGGGGGCAGGGTCCAGCTGGGACGGATCAAAACCCTCGATAAGGTCTATACCCGCCTGCTCCAGCTGGGTGCTCATGGGGGGATAGATATTGGCATCGGAACCGGTAACACGGTGGCCCTGTGCCTTGGCAATCTGGGCTAGGCTGCCCATAAAGGTGCCGCAAATACCAAGAATATGGATATGCATCATTGTCTGTCGCGCTGGAAAGCCGCGATTATGGCACCGCCCCTCGCGCCACACCAGACAAGCCGCAAAGCCGCAGGACTCCCGAATAATAATATCTATAATTCAATCGAATAAATGGCATAGCTAATCTCCATCCTGAGATTTTTCCTGTGCCAAAGACTTTTCTCGAGATTGTCCGCACCCTGGAAGACCCCAGGGCTTCCAAAAATCGCCGTTACCCCCTCGATGAAATCCTCTTCCTTTGCGTCTGCGCCGCTCTCAGCGGCGCGGAGGGATGGAGCGCCATTGCCCAATCCGGACAACAGGCCAAGCTGGCCTGGTGATTGCCAAACGGGAGGACAAGGCGACGGGCAAGGTCAGCTTTGAGCGGCGGTACTACCTCAGTAGTATCACCGAGGTTGAGGTGTTTGCGGAGGCCAACCCGCGCACATTGGGGTGTGGAAAACAGCCTGCACTTTGGGTGTTGGACATGGTATTCCGGGCGGATGAAAGCCGGGTTCGCTCGGGTGATACGCCGGCCATTTTCAATATGCTGAGGCAAATGGCGAACAAGATGCTGAGAGCCGTGGATTCGAAACTGAGTATCAAGGCGCGTCGATTCCAGGCCGCTCTGGACGATGACTTCAGAACGAAAGCTATTGTGCTGGGTTGCTGATTATTATTCGGGAGCCCTGCTGGCGAGCCCGCACACACCCGCCCAGGTAGCGCTTTTAGTGTAAAATCGCCCCCTGATCCGGAGCCCTTGTCCCCATGCCGAAAAAGTTTACCCATATTCCGCTGACCCGCCCCGATACACCGCTGCTGGATTCGGTGGATACGCCTGTGGATCTGCGCAAACTTGACGAAGGACTGCTCCTGCAACTGGCGGATGAATTGCGCGCCTACCTGCTTTTCTCCGTGGGCAGGTCCGGGGGACACTTTGGCGCCGGCCTTGGTGTTATCGAACTCACCATTGCCCTTCACTATGTGTACAACACCCCCACCGATCGCCTGGTGTGGGATGTGGGACACCAGACCTATCCCCACAAGATTCTCACCGGCCGCCGTGACGCATTGCTCTCTGTTCGCCAGGAGAATGGTATCTCCGGTTTCCCCAAACGCTCGGAGAGCAAGTACGATTCCTTCGGTGTGGGCCATTCCAGTACATCCATCAGCGCTGCACTGGGCATGGCCATTGCGGCACGCATGGATAATCTTGACCGCCAGGTGGTGGCGGTCATCGGCGATGGCGCCATGACTGCAGGCATGGCCTTTGAGGCCCTTAATCACACGGCACATACTGACGCCAACATGCTGGTGGTACTCAACGACAACAATATGTCCATCTCCCGCAACGTGGGAGGATTGGCCACCTATTTTTCCAAGGTATGGTCCAGTCGTTTTTACAACTCAATTCGCGAAGGCGGCAAAAAAGCCCTCAAGTCGATCCCTTCCGCTGCCGCCTTTGTGCGCAAGACCGAGGAACACCTCAAGGCTATGGTAGCCCCGGGGATTGTTTTTGAGGAGCTCGGCTTCAACTATATCGGCCCCATCGACGGCCACGACCTGCCTCTGCTGGTACAGACCCTGGGCAACCTGCGAGATCTGCGCGAGCCGGTGCTGCTGCATATCATCACCCGCAAGGGCCAGGGCTTCGTGCCTGCGGAGGACGATCCCATTGGCTACCATGCCCTCAACAAAATTGAACCTGAGGATGCGCCACCCAGCGTCGCGCCCAAGCAGCATAAACCTGCCACCCCCAAGTTCCAGGATGTGTTTGGCGCCTGGCTGGTGGATATGGCAGAGCAGGATTCAAACCTGGTGGGCATCACCCCCGCCATGTGCGAAGGCTCTGGAATGAAGCTGTTTTCAGAACGCTTCCCCGAGCGCTTCCACGATGTAGCCATCGCTGAACAGCACGCAGTGACCTTCGCTGCGGGCCTTGCCTGCGAAGGCAAAAAACCGGTGGTCGCCATTTACTCCACTTTTTTGCAACGGGCCTACGATCAACTGATCCACGATGTGGCCCTGCAAAATCTCGATGTGCTGTTCGCCCTCGACCGCGCCGGACTGGTGGGCGAGGACGGCGCCAGCCATGCGGGCAGCTTTGATATCAGCTACCTGCGCTGCATCCCCAACATGGTGGTTATGACCCCTTCAGATGAAAACGAGACCCGGCAGTTGCTCTACACCGGCTATACTCACAAGGGTCCTGCTGCGGTACGTTACCCCCGTGGCTGTGGTGAAGGACTGGCCATCGAGAGTGATATGAGAGCCCTACCCATGGGCAGAGGCGTCATTCGCAAACTGGGCAAAGGCATAGCCATCCTCAATTTTGGCACCCTGCTACCCCAGGCCCTGAGAGCCGCAGAACACATCAATGCCTCTGTTGTGGATATGCGTTTTGTCAAACCCCTCGACGGCGAGCTGATAGACCAGCTCGCCAGTGGGCACCACCTGCTGGTAACTCTCGAAGATAATGCCATCATGGGTGGCGCGGGTGGCGCTGTCAGCGAACACCTTGCCAGCACAGGCTCTGCGCTTGCCATCCTCCATTTGGGACTGCCTGACCACTTTATCGATCATGCGTCGCGGGAAGCGCAGCTGTCTGCGGTGGGACTGGATGCCGACGGCATTGTCAGCGCCATAGAGAAGCACCTGAACAGAATACAGATGACCGAAACTGTCGGCGCCATCAGCGGACAGGAAGATAATCCGGGCAAGAGCGCATTGTAGCCCCCCGTGAAAATATGCAGAATCCACTGTTCAATGGAGATTCCACCACCTCAACCCCATCTACCGTGGTCCGGCGCACCCAACCGGCACAATACTTTTAATGGAGAAAACAATGGAAAGCCAGAAAACCCAGGACAATGAAGCCTGTCCGTTTGAGTTCAATTTTGATCCCACCACCTTCAAGGTGGGAGACACCGTCAGCTATCGGGTACCGGAATCCTTCGACGAGATGCCTTTCGTCGGCACCCTGCTGGAAGTGGGAGATGATTACGTGATCATCTCCGCCAACGACCCCACGGATCCCGACCGTCGCATGCGCGGCACCCGCGAGAGCCGCCCGGTGGTGTCCACCAAGGAAGCCCTTGGCTGATATCAGACCATGCCGTTAAAGCTGAGGTAAAACTGTTTCGCTGCCCGCCCGCTTTTTGAGGCGCGGGTCATGGCGAACTGTTTTGCCTTGGTGTGCAGTAATGCCCGATCACCCTTGTAGTCGGCAAACAGTGCATCGACGATGGCCAGGTACTGGGTGGTATTGCAGGGGTAGAACGACAGCCACAGACCAAAGCGGTCGGCGAGGGAGAGTTTTTCCTCCACCGTATCCCCGTAGTGCAATTCCCCCTCGACGATTTTTACCCCGGCGTTGTCTGATTTTTGCTCCGGTATCAGGTGGCGGCGGTTGGAGGTGGCATAGACCAGCACATTCTCCGGCGGCAGCTCGATGGAACCCTCCAGTACACTCTTGAGATGCTTGTAACCGGTCTCGCCCTCCTCAAAGGACAGATCGTCGCAAAAGATCACGAAGCGCTGGGGCAGGTCGCGGATATCGTCAACAATCTCCGGCAGATCCACCAGGTCATCCTTGTCGATTTCAATCACCCGCAAGCCCTGCCCGGCGTAGACATTCAGCAACCCCTTGATCAGGGACGATTTGCCGGTGCCGCGACTGCCCCACAGCAGGACATTATTGGCCCCTTTGCCGTGCAGGAATTTTTCCGTATTGGCTACCAGCGCGGCCTTCTGGACATCAATACCCAGCAGATCCTCCAGCCTCACCGGGTCGATGCGACGCACGGGGCGCAGGGCGCCGGAGCGTGGCCGCCACAGGGCTGCAAGGGTTGAATTCCAGTCGATACTCATGGGTTGTACTCTCCTTTAATACGCTTTGTAAGACAATAAAAGGCTCTTTCCAGCACCCGAATTGAACTCGCCACTGTCTGGCATATTCTTTCCCAAGGGGGTACATTCAACGAAAATCAGGCGGGGAAGTATGGCATGGCGGGCAGTGGCGAGGCTAAAGGCAAAAAAACCCGTGGCGACAGCCAGAATAAATCCGGCTCCTCGTTCGACAATCTGATGCGGGGCATTCAGGATTTCACCACCCAGACCTGGTCGAAAACCGCAGGCCAGTACCCCACCAACCTCTTTGACCTGATGATGCGCACCCCCGACTACATGATGCAGATGGGTAAATCCGGCAGATACCTCAAGGATCTGCGGGAAGTGGCCGGGCTGACGGTGGATGAACTGGCCAGCACCATCAAGATGGAAAACCCCGACACCCTCAAAGCCATTGAGGAGGGGCGCAGCCCCATCAATCTGGACATCCTCTATCGCCTCGCCTCGTTCCACGCCCGCAACGATCCTCTTGGCTTTATGATGAATTTCAGCCGCGAACACGCGCCCCTGTTGTGGCAAGTACTGAAACTGTCAGGCATGGACAAGTTGCTGATCAGTGCCGAACGGGAGGTAAAATTCATCAACATCTACCGCTCCCACGACAAGGCTCGCACCCTCAGTGACGAGCAGTTTGATAAAGTCATCGCCTTTATGGACAAGGCCTTCGATATGGCCCTCGACCTTGTTGAAACCCCGCAACCCAAACCCCGCAAGAAAAAACCGGAGAACCCTGCCCAGCCATAAGCCTTAACAAAAAGGAGCCCGCAGGCTCCTCTTCACAGCACTACCAAGCGTCAGCTTTTCAGCACAGCGGCCAGGGAGGTGGTCAGGTAATCAATATTGCCCTCGCTGATACCGGCCACATTGATGCGGCTTGAACCGACGATGTAAATGGCAAACTCGTCGCGCAGCCTGGCGATCTGGGCAGGGGTAATCCCCAGGAAAGAGAACATGCCGAACTGCTTTTCTATAAACGAGAAATCCTGTTCCACTCCAGCGGCAACCATTTTGTCAACGAACAGTTTGCGCAGGCCATTCATACGATTGCGCATATCAGTGAGCTCTTCCAGCCACTGCGCCCGCAGGCTGGTGTCCTGCAATACCATGCCCGCGAGAAATCCGCCGTGGGCAGGCGGCATGGAATAGATCGCGCGGGCAATATTGGCAATGTGGGATTCCGCCGCGCTGGCTTTTTCTGCACTTTGGGCAATGGCGGTAATACTGCCGGTACGCTCGCGGTAGAGACCAAAGTTTTTCGAGCAGGAACTGGCCACCAGCACTTCAGGCAACTTGTCCGCCAGCAGGCGAATGCCGTAGGCATCCTCATCGAGACCGACACCAAAGCCCTGATAGGCCAGATCCACATAGGGCAGCAGGCCTTTGCGCAGCAGCAGATCGGCAATGCGGCTCCACTGTTCAGGGCTCAGATCTGCACCACAGGGATTGTGACAGCAGCCATGCAGCAACACCGCATCGCCAGTGGCGGCCTTTTCAAGGGTCTCCAGCATCGCATCTATACTGATGCTGGGGCTGGCTTCGTCATAGTAGGGATAGGTTTCAATCTTCAGACCGGCTCCCTTGAGCACCGGAAAATGGTTGGCCCAGGTGGGGTTGCCAACCCAGATGGTGGCGGAGGGGTTCATGCGCACAATCAGTTCGGCACCGATACGCAGGGCGCCAGTGCCGCCGGGGGTCAGCACCGAGCGCACGCGATCATCGCGAACAGCACCGTGCTCAGCCCCCAGAATGAGCTTGATCATGCCGTCGTTGTAGGATTCAACCCCCACCTGGGCGATATAGGACTTGGTGCTTTCCTGTCCAAACAGCTGCTGCTCAGCCGCCTTGATGGCGCGCATCACCGGCGTCTGGCCATCTTCCGTCTTGTAAACCCCGACACCAAGGTCGATCTTGATGGCACGCGGATCCTGCCTGAAGGCAGTTGTCAGGCCAAGGATGGGGTCGGGGGGAAGGGTTTCCAGGACGTTGAACATAGATCCTCACTGAACAGTTTCATGGTGGTTACCCTCACCGTCAGCGGCGGGGGTAGAGCGCTGCGAACAAAGCGTCGGCATTGTAGTGTAGACGAGGGAAATTAGCAGGCAATTTCAGCGCGCATGCGGGGCTTTTTTGAGGCTTCAAGAACCTTGCCAGAGAGCAGGCTGTTGAGCAAATTCAGGCGCTCCAGGGTACCCACATCCCACCACTGCCCCTCGAACAGCTCGCCGGATATGCACAGGGCTCGAATGCTGCTTTGCAGTACATCCCTGAGGGGGAAGCGCTCGGAGGCGGCGGGATAGAGGGCAAAGATATCCGGCCGCATAATGCTGATACCGCTGAAGGTATAGGTTTTTGCCCCGGCGTCGGGATAACCAACCCGCTGTCTGTCATCGAGAACGAAGTCACCCATTGCCTTGAACGGGGGATTGGGTACCAACACCAGATGGGCATCCAGCTCCTCGCACCATGAGCGCTGCACCAAAGTCTCCAACGGGAAGTCGGTCCACACGTCCCCATTGATGACCAGAAACGGCTCGGAACCCAGCAGCGGCAGGGCGCGGCGAATACCGCCGCCGGTTTCCAGTGGCTCGTTTTCCCGCGACCAGGTGATGCGCACGCCAAAGCGGGCGCCATCCCCCAGAAATGCCTCGATTTTTTCCCCGAGCCAGGAGGTGTTGACGACGATCTCCCGCACTCCCGCCTGGGCAAGCCGTTCAATGTGGTACTGAATCAGGGGTTTGCCCCCCACTTCCAGCAGGGGTTTGGGGGTGGTCTCAGTCAGGGGGCGCAGGCGCTCACCGAAACCTGCTGCCAGAATCATGGCCTTCATACTGTCAATCTCCCGCCTGTTGCCAGGGTCGATACCAGGGTTGCAACGCAATTGCCGGTAGCAAGCGCTCGCAAAACCACTGGTTGAAGTGCTCGAATTCCTTGTAGTGTTGCGTCACTTCCAGGGTGTAACGCAGGACGAGGGGCAGATCATCAAGGTAGCGGGATTTGCCGTCCCGCAGCCACAACCGGGCAAAAATACCCAGCACCTTGATATGGCGCTGTAAACCCATCAGGTCAAACCACCCCAGCAAGCGGGCATCTTCAACCTGAACACCCTGCGGACCATGACGCCTCCAGGCCTCATGCAAAAATCCGAGGGCGCGCTCCCTCACCAGGGACGTCGGCCAGCGAATATAGCAATCCTTGAGCAGGGATACCAGATCGTAAGTGAACGGACCTGTCACTGCGTCCTGGAAATCCACCACACCCATATCGCCATCCGCCATCAACAGCAAGTTGCGGGAATGGTAATCCCTGTGCACCACCACCTGGGGCTGGGCCAGGGCGGCACTAACAAGGTTGGCAAAGGTCTCCTCCAGCAATAGGCATTCAGCGTTGTCGAGGCTGAGCCCCAGTAGTTTTTCGACAAACCATTGCGGGAAAAGCGCCATTTCATTGCGCAACAAGGTTTCACTGTAGGAGGGGAAGATCAACGGGTCAGCCGGTACACCCTGAATGGCATGAAGTGTCTTCTCAGCAGCCCCGTAGAGTTGATTCACTGAGTGGGGATTGAGCAGTGGCATGAGGAGATCGTCACCCAGATCTTCCAGCAGCATAAAGCCGCGACTGAAATCCACACCGTGAATCAAGGGCACATGCACCCCCGCCCGTCGCAGGGCCAGGCCCTTGGCCACAAAAGCCGGATTGTTTTCATGCTCGGGTGGCGCAATGACACCAATCAGGCTGGGGGATGAATCCAGCCGGTAATAGCCGCGAAAACCGGCATCACCAGCAAGCGGCGTTATGCCTGCACCCGCCCCCTGACTAACAGAAGCAGGCAAAAACTCCTCAATCCATTCCGCCAGTGCAGCCACATCGGCCATTGACACCTCCTGCAAAAAGCAGCGATCTTAGCGCAAATCCCACCAATATTGGTCGCAATGCTCGCACGGACTTAAACTTACTGTAAAATCCCGGGTCTACTCGCGTTCGCTGATTGAAAAGAGCAAATTACTCAATGGGTTCAACCAATTTCACCCTCCGCAGGCCCCTTTATATCGCCGTGTACAGGTACCTGTTCGCCGCTTTGGGTGCTGCCTCCGCCCCTCTTGCACTCGCCGCTGATGGGCAAGATCAGTGGGCCTGCCAGGCAGACGCCAACGGCAACTGGGAATGCAAAACTGCGCCGGTTTCTGGCGCCCCCTATGCTCGCCCAGAAGCTCGGGCGACGGCACCCGTTGCCAGTAGCGATGGGGACAGCGAGGCACAGGTTGTGGCAACCCGCAATCTCGATTGGGTTCCGGATCGACTGCTCTCTGAAGATGAAAAGCATCTGATGGCAAAAAATTGTTGCGGCGCCTATGTTGAACCACCCCGGAATTATCCCGACGCCGAACTCGATCCTGATGACGCCTCCCTGAGAGTCAGTGCCGCCAGCACTGAAGCCCGTGGCAATGTGGCAACACTCTCAGGGGATGTGCAGGTTTCCCAGGGCTATCGCCAACTGCGCAGCGATGTTGCCATAGTGGATCAGGACAATCGCACCCTTGAACTTCAGGGAGACATCAACTTCCGCGAACCCGGCCTGCTGCTAACGGGAGACCTTGCCCGCGTCAATATCGACAGCGGGGATGTCGATGTTGACAACGCCACCTTTGTTTTCCATCAAAACAACGTGCGCGGTACCGCAGGCAACCTCAAGAAGCGCAAAGAACACTTTATCTATATCGATAACGCCACTTACACCACCTGCGAGCCAGGCAATAACGCCTGGCAACTCAAGGCTTCGGATGTGGATATTGATACAGTGAGGGGGATTGCCACTGGCAAGAATGTCCGTCTTGAAGTAAAAGACTGGCCTGTGCTCTATATGCCCTGGATACGCTTCCCTGTGGCAGGCAACCGCGCCACGGGCCTTCTGTTTCCCCTGATTACCACTGGCAATGACAACGGGCTGGATTACTCACAACCCCTCTACCTGAATCTGGCCCCCAACTACGATGCCACCCTGACGGGCCGTTTTGTCCAGGAGCGCGGCACCATGCTCGAAGCTGAAGTCCGCCACCTCAGCAGCTGGTCTGAAACCGCACTATCCGGGGGCTATCTTGGGAATGACAAGGGTGGTGATGTCAGCAAGGAAATCACCTCAGCGGGCATACGAAAACCCTATCAAGGGGAGGATCGCTGGATTGCCAAGGTCGAGCACACCGGGGGCATCGGCTACCGCTGGAACACTCTGATTGACTATACGGATGTCAGTGACCCGGACTATCTGCTTGACCTTGACACTGCAACCCTGGAGGTCAACAGCAAGAGCCACCTCAATCAGCAGATAGCCACCGGCTACAACACCAATAACTGGCTGTTCAGGGCGCAGGTCCAGGAGTTTGAAACCCTTATCAAGGGTGGACTGGAGCAGTACCAGCAATTACCCCGCATCGACGCCAATGGTCAGTACCGGTTTGCCGGTGAGATAGTCGCCAGCCTCAAACAGCACTATGTGATCTTTGACCACAGCGAAAGTGATGTTGCAGGCTCCGGCACATTTCTCACCCGCGACACAAAAAACACTACAGTGACTGGCAGCCGGTTGCGCACAGACTACGGACTGACCTGGGACAAGCAATGGCTTTGGGGCTTTTTCAAGCCCACCGCCATGGTCAAATATGCCGCCTACAATCTGGATGACCCTCTTTTCAACCATACCGATGACAGCCCCGATGTGCTGGTTCCCGTGGGCATTATCGATGCAGGCCTATTCTTCGAACAGAATAACGGCTGGTTTGACGGCTACACCCAGACCCTGGAACCGCGGCTTTATTATCTCAAGTCAAAATTCGAAGACCAGTCAGCCATACCGAACTTCGACACCTCTGACCTCACCTTCAGCTACCAGCAACTGTTTCGCGACGACCGCTTTTCCGGTGGTGATCGCATCGGCGACACCGACCAGATAACCCTGGGGTTCACATCCAGGCTCATCAATACCGGTACAGGGGTTGAACACCTGCGCTTCAGTATCGGCCAGATTTACTACCGCAACGACCGTCGCGTTACTCTGGATCCACTGCTCACCAGAGATCTGGCCCGGGACTCCTCAGACATCGCCGCAGAAATGGCCGCCTCTTTCTGGAATCACTGGCGCCTGCAAACAGATTTGTTGTACAGCGAACAAAATGGTGACATCAACAAGGGCAGTGCTGCCCTGCGCTATAACGACGGCGAGGGGCAAGTATTCAATCTTGTCTACCGCTACACCCGACGCGACGATCTGCTCTACCAGTTCAGCCCAGGTACAACCATCATCGACACAGTCAATGCGGATATCGACCAGATCGATTTTTCCTTTTCAATGCCCATCAGCACCAGCTGGAATATTCTCGGTCGCTATAACCACGATCTTAATACAGGTCAGGAACTGGAGATCTTTGCGGGACTCGAATACTCCAGCTGCTGCTGGCGTGCCAGCATGGTGGCAAGACGCTGGGTAGATCGGGATGACAACATCATTCTGGTCGGAGAAAATCTTGATCATCGCACCGGCCTGTTCTTCCAGATCCAGTTCAAGGGCCTTGCGGGGACAGGCACCCGTGTCGACAACATCCTTCGCGAAGGCATCTACGGCTATCAACCACCGGAATTCTGATTCATGTTTGCAACTCTGATCAAACGCACAAGATCCCTTTTCCCGGTCGTCCCACTTATCCTGTGGGCCAGCACCAGTTTCGGCCAGCTGCAACTGCTCGACAGCATCGCCGCCATCGTCGACAACGATGTGGTAATGACCAGCGAGCTCAATGAGCGCGTACAGGCCATTTACCAGCGTATCGAAGAGTCCGGCACAGAGCCTCCACCCAGGGAAGTACTGGTTCCCCAAGTACTGGAACGGCTGATCCTTGAACGTATCCAGCTGGAGATGGCACGCCGCGCCAGCGTGCGCATCAGCGACGAGGAGCTCAACCAGGCCATTGCCAGCATCGCCGAAGGCCAGGGCCTGAGCACCGACCAGTTTCTCACTGCCGTTGGCAAGGAAGGTCTCAGCATTGCCAACCTCAAGGATCAACTGCGCACCGAAATGCTGCTAACCCGGGTGCAACAGGCCCAGGTCAACCGCCGTATTTTCATTTCCGAGCAGGAAATCGAGAACTTTCTCATTTCCGAGGAAGGTCGCACCTGGACCTCCCCCGATGTGAATCTGGGTAATATCCTTATTCCACTCTCTACCGCAGCGAGTCGAGAGGAGGTGGATGCAGCCAACGAAAAAGCCGCCATGCTGATGGCCCGTCTCGCCCAGGGGGAAGATTTCCGCAGCCTTGCCATAGCTTACTCCGGTGACCAGAGCGCCCTTCAGGGTGGCGATCTTGGCTGGCGAAAAATCGCCCAGTTACCGGACGTGTTGATTGCACCGGTCTCCGCACTGGAGCCCGGTCAGGTTACAGATCCTGTGCGCAGCAACGCCGGCCTGCATATCCTCAAACTCTATGACAAGCGCGGCGGCGACCTGCAGCTGATCCAGCAAAGCAAGGTTCGCCATATCCTTCTCAAGCCCAACGAAATCCGCAACGACGAAGAGACCTATACTGAAATTGCCGAGATCGCCAACAGCATCCGTTCGGGTAAGGAAGATTTTGCTGCCATGGCCAAGGCGCATTCTGAAGACCTGGGATCTGCCCTCAACGGTGGCGATGTAGGCTGGTCACTGCCCGGAAAATTCGTTCGCGAATTTGATCAGGTCCTCAACAACGTACCCATTAACACTGTGTCGGAACCCTTCCGCACCACATTTGGCTGGCACATCCTTGAGGTGACCGGACGCCGGGACCAGGATTTCAGCGAGGAGATCAAACGCAGCCAGGCAGAAAACATTCTGCGCCAGCGCAAGTTCGACTCCGAATTGCAAATCTGGCTCCAGGAGATCCGTGACGAAGCCTTTGTCGACATCAAAGCCTGATATGCGCCTTGCGGTGACCCCCGGCGAACCCGCCGGGGTCGGTCCGGATTTGCTGATCCAGCTGGCGCAAAGGCCCACGGCCTGCGAGCTGGTAGCCTACGCCGATCCGGATATGCTGCTTGAACGTGCGGCTTTGCTGGGCCTGCCCTTGTCATTGCGACCCCCAAACGGACAGCCTACCGGTGCTGGCGTTCTGGCCTTGTACCCTGTCTACGCCCGGGAAAAACCCCAAGCCGGCTTGCTCAACACCGCCAATGCACGCTACGTTCTGCAAACCCTTGAACTGGCACTTGCAGACACACTGAATGGCCAGTGCCAGGCCCTGGTTACCGGACCGGTGAACAAGGCCATTATTAACGAAGCAGGCATTCCTTTCAGTGGTCACACGGAGTTTTTGGCGCAACGCACCGCCACGCCACAGGTTGTGATGATGCTGGCCACAGAAGGCTTGCGGGTTGCCCTTGCAACTACACATATACCACTGGCGGCTGTTCCACAGGCTATCACTGCGCAACTGCTGAGCCAGGTCCTGACAATTCTGGCGCGAGAGCTGGGGACTCGCTTCGACATCCGTGACCCCCGTATTCTGGTCTGTGGATTGAACCCTCATGCGGGGGAATCCGGACACATGGGTCGCGAAGAAATCGATACAATCATTCCCGCCATCGATGCCTGCCGTGCCCGTGGAATCAATGCAGTGGGTCCATTGGCGGCAGATACTCTGTTTACGCCAAAATACCTGGAACACTGCGACGCAGTACTTGCCATGTACCACGATCAGGGGTTGCCCGTGCTGAAGTACAAAGGATTTGGCGCTGCAGTGAATATCACCCTGGGGCTTCCTGTTATTCGCACTTCTGTGGATCATGGCACAGCTCTGGATCTGGCAGGCAGCGGCAAAGCCGACCCGGGCAGCCTGGCCACCGCCATCCAGTATGCCCGGGAGATGGCGCTGGCCACCCATCAGCATAGGGCTGAGCTGTGAACGAACTGTCGAATCACCGCGCACGCAAGCGTTTTGGCCAGAATTTCCTTGTCGACCACCGCATCATCGACAAGATAATCTCAGCCGTTAATCCCCGCCCCGCAGATAATCTGGTTGAAATTGGACCAGGCCAGGGTGCGCTGACCGGGCCTTTACTGGAGAGCAATCCCTGCCTCACAGCCATTGAACTTGACAGGGATCTGGAACAGTTACTGGCAAGGAAATTCGCCCAATACAGTGAACTCAGACTGCTTCAGCAAGATGCGTTGAAATTTGATTTCTCCGCCCTCCAGTCCCGTGGCCCCTTGCGCATTGTGGGAAATCTGCCCTACAACATTTCAACACCATTGATTTTTCACCTGCTTTCATACCAATCCATCATCAACGATATGCATTTCATGCTGCAACGTGAGGTGGTTGAACGCATGGCAGCGGAACCTGGCACCAAGGTATATGGGCGCCTGAGCATCATCGTTCAATATCACTGCAAGGTCGATTTTCTCTTCGATGTGCCGCCGGATGCATTTTCACCAGCGCCGAAAGTGGATTCTGCCATTGTGCGTCTTACCCCCTACAGCCTCAAGCCTGAACAGGCCGACGATCCGCAGCTGTTTTATACGCTTGTCAAGCTGTGCTTTCAGCAGCGCCGCAAAACCCTGCGCAACAATCTCAAGCAACTGTCCGGGCCCTATGACGTTGAATCCCTGACTTTTGATCTGAATCGCAGGCCGGAAACATTGAGCCTTGAGGAATTCGTGGAACTTAGCAACCAACTTGCCCGTCAACATGAACACTAATCCCATCGCAATCACCGCCAAAGTCTTCTATCTGGGGGATCAGTCCCGGCCCGACAGAAGCCAATTTGCCTTTTCCTACACCATCACTGTCAGCAACCGGGCAGATGAACCTGTTACCCTCATCAGCCGCCACTGGATCATCATGGACGCCAATCAAAGGCGCCAGGAGGTGAAGGGAGAAGGGGTTGTGGGGTTGCAACCTGACATAGAACCCGGTGATGATTTCAGCTACACCAGCGGTGTAGTGCTCGATACTCCAGTAGGCACCATGCAAGGGTCATATCAAATGAGACGACGGGATGGCAGTATCTTCGATGCACCCATTGCACCCTTTTTGCTGGCTGTTCCAGGCGCAATCAATTAGATCAGCTTATTTTCGTTTTATCGGTGTTGGAGAAAGAGGGAGCATGATTTGGCCATCTATGCCGTGGGTGATCTTCAGGGATGCCTGAGCTGCCTGGAAAAGCTGCTGGACAACGCCGGTTTCCAGCCTGGCCGTGATCAATTGTGGGCTGTAGGAGACCTGGTAAACCGCGGCCCCAGTTCACTGGAAACACTGCGCTTTTGCAAGAATCTCGGCAGCAGTTTTCGCACTGTACTGGGTAATCACGACCTGCATCTACTGGCAGTGGCGCGTGGCTATCGCTCGCCCTCTCTGAAAGACACATTACAGGATATTCTCAATGCGCCCGATCGCGACGACCTGCTTGAATGGCTGCGCCATCAGCCGCTGATTATTTCTGAACATGGATACACAATGGTGCACGCTGGAATTCCGCCCCAGTGGTCGATCAGGAAATCACTCAAACGGGCCGCTGAAGTGGAAACCATCCTCCACAGTGAACAGCCTGGACAGCTCCTGGGGGTCATGTACGGCAATCAGCCCGACAGCTGGAAAAAGGAACTTCAAGGACCTGAACGCCTGCGTCTGATCACCAATTATTTCACCCGCATGCGGTTTTGTGACCGTGATGGGTGCCTGGAATTGCAGGCCAAACTGGGGCCAGCCAACGCACCCAAAGGCTTTGCCCCCTGGTTCAGCCACAGCAACCGCAAGGCTGCCAATGACAATATCATTTTTGGCCACTGGGCAGCATTAAACGGCACCACCAGACGCTCACACCTCTACCCACTGGATACGGGCTGTGTATGGGGTGGACGGCTGCGGCTGTTTTGCCTTGAAACAAAAACCTACAAACATGTCAGTTGCAAAAGTATTCGCGGACGTAGCGGTGCCCGCCTCGAACATGGCTCCTGACACTATTGCTGTCGGCCTTGAAGACAAAATGCGGGCATAAAAAAACCAGGGATAACCCTGGTTTTTTTATGCCCGCAAGACTCAGTCAACGTCTTTAGTCAACCTCTTTGACATCACTGCCAGAAGCCACAGACGGTCGATCAACCAGTTCAACATAGGCCATAGGCGCATTGTCACCGGTTCTGAAACCGCATTTGAGAATACGAATGTATCCACCTGGACGCTGAACATAACGCGGTCCGAGCTGGGTAAACAACTTGCCTACAGCCGCTTTGCTGCGCAACCTGTCAAATGCCAGGCGACGATTGGCAACACTGTCTGATTTGGACAATGTGATGAGGGGTTCGGCAAAGCTCCGCAGCTCCTTCGCCTTGGGCAGGGTTGTTCTGATCACTTCATGCTCAACCAGAGATGCGGTCATGTTGCGGAACATGGCCCTGCGATGGGTGCCGGTCTTGTTGAGTTTGCGACCACTGTATCGATGACGCATAGTAATATTCCTTAACGGTTGCTCTCACAGCAATGTTTCTAAGTAGCCGCCCTGGGGCGACAATCAAGCGTTTTCAGTATCCTTTCGAAGACTGGCAGGAGGCCAGTTTTCGAGGCGCATACCGAGGGACAGACCGCGCGAGGCGAGTACGTCCTTGATTTCAGTGAGTGACTTTTTACCCAGGTTCGGGGTCTTCAGCAGCTCGACTTCTGTGCGCTGAATCAGGTCACCAATGTAGTAAATACTTTCTGCCTTGAGACAGTTTGCCGAACGTACTGTCAGCTCAAGATCATCGACGGGACGCAGGAGGATGGGATCGATTTCATCTTCCTTCTTCTCGGGTTCAGATTTTTTCTCGCTTTCGAGATCGACAAAGACGGCGAGTTGTTGCTGCAGTATGGTGGCTGCCCGTCGTATGGCCTCTTCCGGATCAATAGTGCCATTGGTCTGGATATCCAGAATCAACTTGTCCAGGTCAGTGCGTTGCTCAACCCGGGCGCTGTCAACAATATAGGCAACCTTCAGCACCGGGCTGAAGCTCGCGTCAAGGTGCAGGCGACCAATTGAACGTGTTTCATCCTCATCGCTGAGACGTGAATCAGCAGGCTGGTAACCACGTCCCCGGATCACTTTCATACGCATATTCAGCCGGGTGTTGCCGGTGATATTGGCGATGAAATGGTCAGGGGTTTTAATCTCGATATTGCTGTCATGCTGAATATCAGCAGCTGTCACAACGCCTGGACCTTTTACGCTCAGGGTAACTTCACTTTCGTCCTTGGCGTGCATAACAAGGGCAACGCCTTTCAGGTTCAGCAAAATTTCGATGACATCCTGTTGGACACCTTCAAGGGTGCTGTATTCATGCTCTACACCATCAATCTCAACCTCAACAATGGCAGAACCTGGCATTGAGGAGAGAAGAATACGGCGCAAGGCATTGCCAAGCGTGTGCCCAAAACCCCTTTCAAGGGGTTCGAGTACAACTTTAGCCCTGTTGGCGCCCAGCATGGTGACGTCAATTGTGCGTGGGGTGAGTAAATCTGTCGCTGATGTCTGCATACGAGTACCTGTCTGGTGGTGCCTGACAATTGCCGATTACTTGGAGTAAAGCTCTACAATGAGGTTCTCATTGATTTCGGCTGGCAGTTCACTGCGATCCGGTGCGCGCTTGAAAAAACCCACAAGTTTGCTGGCATCAACATCGACCCAATCAACAGAACCGCGCTGGGTAGCCAACTGAACCGCGGAATGGATTCGCAGTTGCTTCTTGGACTTTTCGCGAATGGACACTTCGTTACCTGGCTCCACCTGATAGGAAGGAATGGTCACTTTCTTGCCATTCACAAGGATCGAGCCATGGGAAACCAGTTGCCGTGCTTCAGCCCGTGTTGAGGCATAGCCCATGCGATAAACCACGTTATCCAGACGCCCCTCCAGCAGCATCAACAGGTTTTCACCTGTGGCACCCTTGCGACGGGCAGCACTTTTGTAATAGTTGCGGAATTGCTTTTCCAGCACGCCGTAGAGACGTCGAACTTTTTGCTTTTCACGCAGCTGTACACCGTAATCGGAGAGTCGGCCACGACGTTGCCCATGCTGGCCAGGGGCGCTTTCAGCGCGACACTTTGATTCCAGTGGTCGAATACCGCTCTTCAGGAACAAATCAGTTCCTTCACGACGGGACAGCTTACAGGTTGGACCTAAATATCTGGCCATTGTTTTCTGTTCCTCTTAAACGCGACGTTTCTTGGAAGGACGGCAACCGTTGTGCGGGATCGGCGTCACGTCGGTAATATTGGTGATCTTGAAGCCGGCATTATTGAGCGCCCTGACGGCAGACTCACGACCAGGACCTGGGCCCTTGACCTGAACATCCAGATTTTTCAGTCCGTATTCCTGGGCCGCAACACCAGCTTTCTCGGCTGCAACCTGAGCGGCAAAAGGTGTACTTTTGCGCGAACCACGGAAACCTGAACCACCAGAGGTTGCCCAACTCAGAGCGTTACCCTGGCGGTCTGTGATGGTGATGATTGTATTGTTAAAGGAGGCATGCACATGGGCGATGCCGTCAATAACGGTACGCTTCGCTTTCTTGCGAGTCGTTTTAGCGGGTGTCTTGGCCATAAAATTACCTGGTTCACTCAACTTGCCAGCGGACTGGCATCAGATTAACGCTTGATTGGCTTACGGGGACCCTTGCGCGTTCGCGCATTGGTCTTGGTTCGCTGACCCCGCAGAGGGAGACCTTTCCGGTGACGCAGGCCACGGTAGCAACCAAGGTCCATCAGCCGCTTGATGCTCATATTCACTTCGCGACGCAAGTCACCTTCTACGGTGTGTTTGGCGACTTCGTTGCGAACGGCATCCAGCTGCTCTTCGTTGAGAGCAGAGATTTTCGTGTTTTCAGCAACACCGGTGGCCGCACAGATTTTCCTGGCGGTGGTGAGACCGACTCCGAAAACATAGGTGAGAGAAATCACCGCATGCTTGTTATCAGGTATATTGACGCCGGAAATACGGGCCATTCGTTCTACTCCAATTATCTGCTGTAACTGCTTTCTAGCCCTTAGCCCATCTATTCACCCAGGGTGAAAAAAGGCGCAAGATGATAGCTTCAAAAGCAACAAAAATCAAACACTGCCTGGCATTAACCCTGACGCTGTTTATGACGCGGCTCAACACTGCAAATCACACGCAAAGCACCCTTGCGTTTGATAATTTTGCAGTTGCGGCAAACTTTCTTTACTGATGCACGTACTTTCATTTCATTACACCTCAAATGCTAGCGGATACCACCGCCATACCCTTTCAAATTGGCCTTTTTCATCAGCGACTCATACTGCTTTGACATCAGATGAGACTGAACCTGAGCCATGAAATCCATAGTCACAACCACTGCGATCAGTAGTGACGTGCCCCCAAGATAAAAGGGAACATTGAAATAGACGTTCAAAAACTGAGGCATCAAACAAACTGCTGTAATGTAGCTAGCACCAACCACTGTCAATTTGGTAACGACACTGTCAATGTATCTGGCAGTCTGATCACCTGGCCGAATACCTGGCAGATAGGCGCCACCCTTCTTGAGGTTGTCAGCAATTTCTTTCGGATTGAACATCAATGCCGTATAGAAAAAACAAAAGAATATAATCAGCGCCGAGAACAACAAAATATGCAGTGGTTGCCCTGGACCGAGGAAAAGGGCGACATCCTGCAGCCAGTCTGGCGCATCTGCTCCCTGACCAAACCAGGTGGCTATGGTCGACGGAAACAGTAACAGACTGCTGGCAAAAATCGCCGGTATGACGCCTGCCATATTTACTTTCAATGGCAAGTGGCTTTGCTGCGCACCACCGTAAGCCTTGCGACCTTGCTGTTTCTGGGCATAGTTGACTGTGATCCGCCGCTGTCCACGCTCGATAAAGACGACAAAGTAGACAATAGCTACAGCCAGCACAGCAATGACCAACACTGCCAGTATATGCAGATCCCCCTGCCTGGCAGACTCAAAAGCCTGGCCAATGGCACTGGGAAGCCCCGCAACGATGCCTGCAAAGATAAGCATGGAGATGCCATTGCCAATGCCACGCTCGGTAATTTGCTCCCCCAGCCACATCATGAATACAGCGCCAGTCACCAGGGATACAATGGCAACCACATAGAAGGTGAAATCTGGCAAATAGGCCAGACCCTGACCTGCAAGGCCTACCGCCATACCGGTACCTTGCACAAGGGCCAACGCTACAGTCCCGTAGCGAGTATATTGGCTGATCTTGCGACGCCCGGCATCGCCCTCTTTCTTCAGCTGCTCCAAAGACGGTGTTACTGCCGTCAATAGCTGCATAATGATCGAGGCGGAAATATAGGGCATGATTCCCAGAGCGAGAATACTCATCCGCTCAAGAGCACCGCCGGAAAACATGTTGAACAGGCCCAGGATAGTACCCTGGTTCTGGTTGAACAAACTGGCCAGGCGATCAGGATCAATACCAGGCACCGGTATATGCGTACCAATGCGGTAGATAATGATGGCAAGCAGCAAAAAGCGAAGGCGAGCCCAAAGCTCGCCTAACCCTTTTGTCGCGCCAGCTGGCAATGCACCAGGTTTAGCCATCAGAAGCGCCCGTTACCCCTCGACTTTGCCGCCAGCAGCTTCAATAGCAGCTTTGGCGCCTTTAGTCACTGCCACACCCTTGATAGTAAGTGGCTTGTTGATTTCGCCAGACAGGAAAACCTTGGCACGCAGAATATTTGCGTTGATTAGTCCTGCTTGGCGCAGTGTGTTGATATCGACAATATCGCCGTCAATGGCCGCAAGCTCGCCAAGACGAACCTCAGCACTCACCATCGAAATACGTGAAGTGAAACCGTATTTGGGAAGGCGCTTCTGCAACGGCATTTGACCGCCTTCAAAGCCGGGGCGAACCCGACCGCCAGAACGTGCTTTTTGACCCTTGTGGCCACGACCACAAGTTTTACCAAGACCACTACCAATGCCGCGACCTACGCGCTTGCTTTCAGTGATCCGGCCCGGAGCTGGACTCAGTGTGTTCAGGCGCATTATCACTCTCCCTCAACCTTAACCATGTAGCTAACCTTGTTGATCATGCCGCGCACTGCTGCGGTATCTTCAACTTCCACAGTATGACGGATACGGCGCAGCCCAAGGCCGGCAATACAGCCAACATGGGCTGGCAGACGACCGTGAGTGCTGCGGGTCTGTGTAACCTTGATCATTTTTTTCGTGGTCATCGTCTCATTCCTGTCTCTGAGGCTGAATGTTTCAGCCCAGGATTTCTTCTACAGTCTTACCGCGTTTGGCTGCGACGGCTTCCGGAGAACTGATACCCTTAAGGGCCTTGAATGTAGCGCGAACCACATTCACCGGGTTGGTAGAGCCATAGCACTTGGCAAGCACGTTCTGAACGCCAGCAAGCTCGAGCACAGAACGCATGGCACCACCGGCAATAACACCGGTACCATCTGAGGCGGGCTGCATATAGACCTTGGAGGCTCCATGGTTGGCACGGACAGGGTACTGAATAGTAGTGCCCTTGAGTTCCACATCAATCATATTGCGACGCGCGGCTTCCATTGCTTTCTGGATGGCCTGGGGTACTTCGCGGGCTTTGCCGCGACCGAAGCCAACACGCCCCTTGCCATCACCCACAACGGTAAGTGCTGTGAAAGCGAAAATTCTGCCGCCCTTAACTGTTTTGGCAACCCGGTTCACTTGAACCAGCTTCTCCATCAGCCCTTCGTTTGGATCTACTTCTCTTGGATTGTTAGCCATTTCTCAACCTTTAGAATTCCAGACCGCCTTCACGGGCCGCATCGGCAAGCGCCTTGACACGACCATGATATTTGAAACCGCTGCGGTCAAAAGAGACCTTGAGCACACCGGCTTCGCGGGCACGCTCGGCAAGGAGCTGTCCAACGGAGCGCGCGGCGTCAATATTGCCGGTACTGCCTGTGCGGAGTGATTTGTCCAGCGTTGATGCGCTGGCCAGAACCGTGTCGCCAGCCGCAGAAATTACCTGGGCATATATGTGGCGCGGCGTACGATGAACGGTCAACCTGGTTGCACCGAGTTCGCGCATTTGAATTCGCGTCCGGCGGGCCCGGCGGAGACGTGCTTGCTTCTTGTCTTTCATAGTCCAGACCTGCTACTTCTTCTTCGCTTCTTTACGACGTACCTGCTCATCCGCATAGCGTACACCCTTGCCTTTATAGGGCTCGGGCGGACGGAATCCACGGATTTCGGCAGCCACCTGACCCAGCAATTGCTTGTCCGTTGCCTTCAGGACAATCTCAGTCTGACTGGGAGTTTCAGCACTTACGCCTTCCGGCAGTTGGTACTCAACCGGATGGGAAAAGCCGAGTGTAAGGTTGATTTTGTTACCCTGAGCCTGAGCCCGGTAACCAACACCGACCAGCTGCAGCTTGCGCTCAAAGCCATCAGTCACACCCACAACCATATTGTTGACGATTGACCGCATAGTGCCGGACTGGGCCTTTGAATTCTGTGCACCATCAGCGGCAGTAAACGTCAGGACGCCATCTTGCTGGCTGATAATAACCCTGGGATTAACTGCTACCGACAGGGAACCCTTGGCACCCTTGACAGTAATCAGGCTGTTATCCTGTTTGACCTCAACCCCACTGGGGAGGTTGACAGGATTCTTTGCAATTCTAGACATCTCGCAATCTCTTAAATAGTGCCAGTTAGAAAACTGTACAGAGAACTTCGCCACCGATACCAGCAGCCCGTGCAGCGCGGTCAGACATGACACCTTTACTGGTCGAAATTATTGCAACACCAAGACCATCGCGCACTTTGGGCAACTTGTCGCTGGCGGAATAAAACCGCAGACCAGGGCGACTGGCACGGGAAATCTCTTCAATAACCGGCTTGCCCTCGAAGTATTTGAGGGTAATGGTCAGTTTCGCCTTGATCTCATTGTCTACTGCAAAGTCAGCAATATAGCCTTCTGCCTTGAGAACTTCGGCAACGGATACTTTCAACTTTGAAGAAGGCATTACCACGGTAGCGCGGTCTCGTGCATACGCATTGCGAATGCGCGTCAGCATATCTGCCAGTGAATCTTGCATGCTCATCTTGGAATGTTCCTCATCACTTACCAGCTAGCCTTGACAAGCCCGGGAACATCCCCGCGCATCGCAGCTTCGCGCAATTTGTTACGGCAAAGACCGAATTTCCGATAAACCCCATGGGGACGCCCAGTAATACGGCAACGATTTCGCTTGCGGCTCAAGCTGGAATCACGGGGCAGCATCTGCAGCTGCAGCATGGCTTCCCAGCGTTCTTCATCGGAAGAATTCGGGCTACTGATGGTAACCTTGAGCTTGGCGCGTTTGGCAGCAAATTTTTCTGCCAGCTTTGCGCGCTTGGTTTCACGCTCAATCATTGATGTCTTTGCCATGTGTACCTCAACCTCTCAGAGGAAAGTTAAACGCCCGCAACAGGGCACGACCTTCGTCATCGTTCTTTGCTGTGGTGGTAATGGTGATATCCATACCACGCAGCTTGTCGACTTTGTCGTAATCAATTTCCGGGAAAATAATCTGTTCAGTGACACCCATGGAGAAATTGCCGCGGCCATCGAAGGACTTGGGACTGATTCCGCGGAAGTCACGGATCCTGGGGATAGCGATAGTGATCAACTTCTCCAGGAAATCGTACATGCGTTCATTGCGCAGGGTCACTTTGCAACCGATCGGCCAACCTTCACGAACCTTGAACCCGGCAACCGATTTGCGCGCGTTGGTGACAACTGGCTTCTGGCCAGAAATCTTGGTCATATCGCTCACTGCGTTCTCAAGGATTTTCTTGTCCGCAAGTGCTTCCCCCACACCCATGTTCAGGGTGATCTTGGTGATGCGTGGCACCTCCATGGGGTTTTTCAGACCGAGCTCTTCCTGTAATTTGGGAGCAAGTTCTTTTGTGTAAACTTCTTTCAGTTTGGCCATTTCGCTATACCCTATCAGCCGCCGACGGCTACGCCGCTGGATTTGAAAACCCTGACCTTCTTGCCATCTTCCTGAACCTGGAAGCCAACACGATCAGCTTTGCGGGTTTCAGGATTATAAAGCGCCACATTGGAGACCTGGATCGGGGCTTCTTTTTCAATAATGCCTCCAGGAACACCCTGCTGCGGGTTTGGCTTCTGGTGCTTCTTGATCATCTGCACGCCGGAAACGATCAGGCGGCCATCAGTCAGTACCTGAAGGACTTTGCCGCGCTTACCTTTGTCTTTACCGGCAAGGACGATGACTTCGTCATTGCGTTTGATTTTCTTCATGCTCATCGTCAACCTCCTCGGGACTACAGAACTTCTGGAGCCAGAGAAATAATCTTCATAAATTTCTCGCCGCGCAGCTCGCGGGTAACAGGCCCGAAGATACGGGTACCTATCGGTGCCAGCTGATTGTTCAGCAGCACAGCGGCATTGTCGTCGAACTTGATAAGGCTGCCATCCTGACGACGCACACCTTTTTTGGTCCGCACTACTACTGCGTTCATCACCTGGCCTTTTTTAACCTTGCCACGTGGAATCGCTTCTTTCACTGACACCTTGATGATGTCGCCAACACCGGCGTAACGGCGATGAGAACCGCCCAACACTTTGATACACATGACACGGCGTGCACCACTGTTGTCCGCTACATCCAAATAGGTCTGCGTTTGAATCATTGTTCCGCTCCGAAACCGTTACTGCCAAGCGCGATTAAACTTCCGCTACCTTTTCAACTACTTCAACCAGCGCCCAGGCCTTTGATTTGGAGATGGGGCGGGTTTCCTGAATCGCTACCAGATCACCGATACGGCACTGATTATTTTCATCATGGGCCTTGATCTTGGTGGAACGACTGATAATTTTTCCATAGACAGGGTGCTTTACCCGGCGCTCAATCAGCACCGTGATAGTCTTGTCCATTTTGTCACTGACCACTCTGCCGGACAGAGTGCGAGCTGTTTTCTCGACCATCTCACTTACCTGCTTTCTGGTTCAACACGGTTTTGATCCGTGCAATGTTGGCGCGGGCCTCACCAAGCCGGTGCGACTGACCCAGCTGTCCGGTTGAATGTTGCATACGCAGCTTGAAGTGTGCTTCAAGTTGGCTATGCAGAGCAGCTTTGAGCTCGTCTACGGATTTTTCGCGAAGTTCTGAAGCATTCATTACATCACCGAACGTCTAACGAAGGTTGTCGCCAAAGGAAGCTTGGCTGCGGCAAGGGCAAATGCCTCACGCGCCAGTTCCTCAGTCACACCTTCCATTTCATACAGAACCTTACCAGGGCGAATTTGTGCAACCCAGTAAGACACATTACCTTTACCCTTACCTTGACGAACCTCAAGAGGTTTCTCGGTAATAGGCTTGTCGGGGAAAACCCGAATCCAGATTTTACCGCCACGCTTGATATGGCGTGTCATGGCACGACGAGCAGCTTCGATCTGGCGTGCTGTCAGGCGGCCGCGATCAGTGGCCTTGAGGCCAAACTCACCGAAGCTCACTTTGCTGCCGCGCTGTGCCAGGCCGCGGTTACGGCCTTTCATTTGCTTGCGGAATTTAGTACGTTTTGGTTGCAGCATCTCGATCGACCCTTATTCCAAAATCATTTCTTGGGCTTGGTTTGTTCGGCTTCTTGACCGCCGAGCACTTCGCCTTTGAAAATCCAAACCTTGACACCGATGATACCGTAGGTAGTCGCCGCTTCAGCAGTGGCGTAATCGATGTCGGCTCTCAGTGTATGAAGAGGTACGCGACCTTCACGGTACCATTCGGTACGGGCAATCTCGGCACCGCCAAGTCGCCCACCTACCTGAATCTTGATACCTTCAGCGCCCTGACGCATGCTGTTCTGCACTGCGCGCTTCATGGCGCGGCGGAACATGACACGACGTTCCAGCTGCTGGGCAATATTCTGGGCGACCAGGGTGGCATCCAGGTCGGGCTTGCGCACTTCCTCGATGTTGATATGGACAGGTACACCCATCTGCGCACTGACTGCCAGACGCAGCTTGTCGACATCCTCGCCTTTCTTACCGATCACAACACCTGGACGGGCGGTGTGAATGGTAATTCTCGCAGATTCCGAGGGACGCTCAATCTCGATTCTGCTCACAGACGCGTGGGAAAGCTGCTTCTGGATGAAACTTCTTACCTTCAGATCCGCATTGAGTTTGTCGGCATAATCCTTCGGACTGGCGTACCAGACTGAACTGTGCTTTTTAACGATTCCGAGTCGAATCCCGGTCGGGTGTACTTTCTGACCCATGCAATGGTCTCCTAAATGCCTTGAACCTAGTCGGCAACTTTTACTGTTATGTGACAGGTGCGCTTGAAGATGCGATCAGCCCTGCCCTTGGCACGGGGCTTGATGCGTTTCATCGTCAGGCCCTCGTCAACAAAAATGGTCGAAACTTTCAGTTCGTCCACGTCGGCACCATCGTTGTGCTCTGCGTTGGCAATTGCCGACTCGAGCACTTTCTTGACAAGTACTGCAGCTTTCTTTGGACTGAATGTCAAAATATCCAAAGCTTCTTCTACAGCCTTGCCACGAATCTGGTCAGCAACCAGGCGCGCTTTTTGGGCCGAGATCTGGGCGCCGCGTAATTTTGCTGCTACTTCCACCGTATAATCCTCTACTCAAACCCGCGCTTAGCGCTTGGCTTTCTTGTCCGCTACGTGCCCGCGATAGGTGCGGGTTGCAGCGAATTCACCCAGTTTGTGTCCGACCATTTCTTCGTTGACATGGACCGGAACGTGCTGGCGACCGTTATGGACGGCAATCGTCAAACCAACCATGTCAGGCAAAATCATCGACCGACGTGACCAGGTCTTAATTGGACGCTTGTCACCCTGTTGCGCAGCTTGCTCTACTTTTTTGAGCAGATGCAGATCAACAAAAGGACCTTTTTTCAGGGAGCGTGGCACTATAATTTCCTCTTCCTGGCTATTCTTCGCTGCCGTCTATCACTTGTTGCGGTGACGGACAATCATGTTACTGGTGCGCTTGTTCTTGCGCGTCTTGTACCCTTTGGTGGGAACACCCCAGGGAGAAACGGGATGGCGACCACCGGAAGTCCTGCCTTCACCACCACCGTGGGGGTGATCGACCGGGTTCATGGCGACACCGCGAACCGTCGGGCGTACACCCAGCCAACGCTTGGCACCAGCCTTGCCCAATGAACGCAGGTTGTGCTCACTGTTGGACACTTCACCGATGGTTGCACGACAATCAGCGGGGACTTTGCGCATTTCACCTGAACGCAAACGTACAGTTGCGTATTGGCCTTCGCGGGCCACCAGCTGGACAGATGTTCCAGCGCTACGGGCAATCTGGGCTCCCTTTCCTGGCTTCATTTCCAGACAGTGGACAACGCTACCCACCGGAATATTGCGCAGCGGCAGGGTATTGCCCACTTTGATGGGGGCAGACTGTCCAGACTGCACCTGATCACCGGCTTTCAGGCCTTTGGGGGCGATAATGTAGCGACGCTCGCCATCCTTGTAGCAGACCAGGGCGATATTGGCTGTGCGGTTAGGGTCATATTCCAGACGCTCAACCTTACCGGCTATGCCGTCCTTGTCACGCTTGAAATCGATAATGCGGTAATGCTGTTTGTGTCCACCACCCACATGCCTGGTGGTGATACGACCGGCATTGTTGCGCCCACCGGACTTGTTCTGTTTTTCCAGCAAAGGGCCATAAGGGGCACCCTTGTGAAGGTCAGGACTGACAACACTGACAACAAAACGTCGACCAGGTGATGTTGGCTTTCTCTTGACTACAGACATCTCACCAACCCCTTATTCAGCTGATGCAAAGTCAATTTCTTGACCCTGCGCCAGACGCACGTAAGCTTTCTTCCAGTCAGACTGGCGCCCGATGCCGTAGCGGGTGCGCTTGGTCTTACCTTTGACGTTAACGACGCGAACGTCTTCAACCAAAACTCCAAACAACTTTTGCACGGCGGCTTTGACTTCGCGCTTATTGGCGTCGCGAGCTACCTGAAAAACTACCTGATTGCCCTTTTCGGCAACATTGGTGGCTTTCTCGGAGACGTGCGGACCAATCAGCACTTTAAAGATGCGTTCGTCGTTCATGCCAGCATCTCCTCTACTCTCTTGAGCGCAGGCACAGTCACCAGCACTTTTTCAAAACCGATGAGACTGACAGGATCAACGCCCATCACATCTCTCACGTCAACCTTGTGCAGGTTTCTGGAGGACAGATACAGGTTTTGATCTACTTCTTCAGTCACGATCAGAACATTGTTAAGCCCATACTGACCCAGCTTCGCCAGCAGCGACTTGGTTTTAGGCTCTTCGATCGCAAAATTCTCAACAACCACGAGACGCTCTTGACGGGCGAGCTCCGAAAAGATCGAGCGCAGGGCGGCGCGATACATTTTCTTGTTGATCTTCTGCGAATGATCCTGAGGACGGGCAGCAAAGGTTACACCACCGCTGCGCCACAGAGGACTGCGAATGGTGCCCGCACGAGCGCGACCACTGCCTTTTTGTTTCCAGGGCTTCTTGCCACCACCGGAGACTTCAGAGCGGGTTTTTTGAGCCCGGGTTCCCTGGCGACCTGCTGCCATATAGGCAACCACTGCCTGATGCACCAGATCCTGATTGAACTCTTTGCCGAAAGCCTCGTCGGAAACCGTAATGGTTCCTGCTGAGCCCTGGGCGTTGGAAATAATTAGCTCCATAGGTTGATCCCCTTAAGCCTTAACAGCCGGGCGGACGATGACGTCACCGCCCGGCGCGCCTGGAACAGCGCCTTTGATCAACAACAGTCCGCGTTCAGCATCGACGCGTACTACCTGGAGATTCTGCACAGTGACTTGCTCTGCACCCATATGGCCAGCCATCTTCTTGCCCTTGAAAACACGGCCTGGAGACTGGTTTTGACCAATAGAACCAGCAGAACGGTGCGACCTGGAGTTACCGTGAGTCGCATCCTGCATGCTGAAGTTCCAGCGCTTGATAACGCCCTGGAAACCTTTTCCTTTGGATGTGCCGGTAACATCAACAACCTGGCCCTCCTCAAACCGCTCAACGGTCAGGGAACCACCAACTTCGAATTGCTCTTCAACACCATCAAGACGAAACTCCCACAGACCGCGACCTGCTTCAGTGTTCGCTTTTGCATAGTGGCCAGCCAGGGACTTTGTTACACGGGAGGCGCGACGGTTACCAACGGCGACCTGCACTGCTGCATAGCCATCCGTTTCATCGCTTTTGACCTGGGTAATGCGATTGGGTTCGACCTCAATCACAGTAACCGGTATAGAGACACCATCGTCGGTAAAGACGCGTGTCATGCCGCATTTGCGGCCGACGATTCCAACTCTCATTTTCTAACCTCATGGTGTACGGGGCTTTTACCCGCTATGGCCGCCCATTTCAGAGCGTTACACACCCCTTCACGGGGCCTTAGGTTTTGTACGACAGATATCAGCCCAAGCTGATTTGAACATCAACGCCCGCAGCCAAATCCAGCTTCATCAAAGCATCAACAGTCTTGTCCGTCGGCTCAACAATATCCAAAAGCCGTTTGTGGGTGCGAATTTCGTACTGATCCCGCGCATCCTTGTTGACATGCGGAGAGATCAGGATAGTAAATCTTTCCTTGCGAGTCGGCAGAGGGATTGGGCCACGAATCTGCGCGCCAGTCCTTTTTGCTGTCTCGACGATTTCTTGTGTCGAAGTATCGATCAGCTTGTGATCGAAGGACTTCAAACGAATTCTAATGCGCTGATTCTGCATGGAATCACGAACTCCAGTTACTTTGCCTTCAGCCCTTGCTGAAAACCCCTTTTCGAGGGAGGCGAGATTCTAAGGTCGCACCAAGGGAGTGTCAAGGGAAATGAAGGGTCTATGGATAATTATTACCTGAAAAGCGCAAGGGCTGGATAAACCAGCCCTTGCGCTCCCCAAAGGGAGTTTTGCCAGACCACTTACGCGAGTATTTTTGCCACCACGCCAGCGCCCACAGTGCGGCCACCTTCGCGAATGGCAAAGCGCAGGCCTTCTTCCATGG
>OBJA01000199.1_pt1 | contig 58770 bp, 53 predicted proteins | sample 1519751 | NCBI WGS metagenome assembly OBJA01 (sample SAMEA3881238, study PRJEB22517) | soil metagenome | biome: lake sediment; feature: soda lake sediment; material: sediment, water from around vicinity | place: India | collected 2013-12-23 | depth 3 m
TTCCTTCAAAAACCCCTCCCACCTTCATGTTCTTCATGTCCTTCGTGGTTTGAAAACGTCCCCCAAATACCTACCTTTATTCTTTAAAAAATAAATTCCCAACCCCGAAAAATTAAAAACTCTATTATATAGAAAAAGACGCCCTCTTCTAAAAACGAAGAGGGCATACCCATAATCATATTGCTTATTTGACCGATTTTGGAATCAAAAGCCTTTTGCCCATAGGCAATGGTTCGTCAAGGGCTAGATGATTGCCGCGGGCCAATGCTTCCATGGTCGTCTGATAGCGACGGGCAATGGTCCAGTAACTGTCCCCGGGTTGCGTCAGATAGAAGATCATGCTGGGCCGCCCTTCCGCAATATCTTGAGGCACAAGGGCCCAATCGTTAATGATGGTGATATCCCTTGGGTCCACCGCATGACATCGGATATTTACCTCTTGCACGAACCGGACTTTTTTACCGTCCGCCACCTCAACAATGGCATCTTGGAGTTTACCAGAGAGATCCACCTTCATTCCTTCGTCGACAGCAGCTAACTCAATGGTCTCTCCCCATTCCACCGACGATGACCCTTCCCATGATGCTGTATATAGCCCGGGGAAACGCTCTTCATCGGATGCCGCATAGATCACTTGCAGACCCGTATTGCCCTCTACCAACACCTTGCCCGGAATACAATCGCCTTTAACCCGGGGCACTGAAATTCGATATCCTACAATTCGCCCGATATCCGGTTTGCCCACCGGCATCTCCAATATTTTCTCCAGATTGACGGTGCTGATTTGATCGGCAATGACATCATCCACACGGATTGTTTGCTTCTTTAAATCCAACAACGTATCGACGGATGCAAGATCGACGACGGCGTCGCCTTCCCATCTTATGGTTGGGTTCATCTCCACTTTGATAGCGGCTTGAAATCGGATGCTTTCATTGCTGTTGTTTTCGACATGGATATCTTCGCAACGGATCGTTGGCCATAGTTGGACTGAGCTTGCAGTTTTAGGTATATCCAGGTCAACTTGCCAATGGAGCGGCGCAGCGCTCGAGCCCCGTCCCCATTCCGCCATATCTGGAAGTCCCTCGGCCCCTTGATCATCACTGGTTACATATGTGGCATTGACAACGAGCGCGCCTTCAATTCTGACATGACCGTTGTCGACTTCCCAACGCACTTGACTGGGAAAAGCTTGTGCCCACAGCACTCTGGCGATGGGTGATTTAAGGTACGGGAGATCCAAAGTGGCTTGGATCGAAGTCTCCGCCGTATAATTTCCGAGATTCTCTTCCGTTCGAAAGACATCCCTAGCGACATTTATATCCGTTGTCGTAACGGGATGAACATCGGTGATGACTTCCCTTTCCTGAGTCTCATTGATCATAACAGATGTTAAGAGTTCCACCTGAACCTTGACGCTATGATGCAATTCCCGCTCAGCAAAGCTCTTATAAACAGTGCATTTCGCGGTGACATGAGCGTTGGCCGGTAACGCCGGCAAATCAAACCAGCGTTCAAAGGCAAGGCCTTCCGTCATTGGAGCCACACTATATGGTGTTGTAGCAGGAGACTCTTCGTCCAGCAACGTCTTGACTAAGATCTCCGGAAGCACTCGCCCGCGAATTCGCGCGCCTCCCTCATCTGCCTCAACCGCCAGGTCTTTAACGTAGAAGTTTGTAGCCACAACCTGTTCGATCGGGGCTATCTCCGACCCAAAGGATAGTTCTCCTTCCACCTGGACGATCTCTTCAACTGCGACTGTCCTCTTCTCCCATCGAACCACCTTTCGTTCCGTGTCCGCCATAAATACCCCTCCCTCTCTCCCTGTGGCGCTATTTCCGTAGCGCTTGTCTTCAATTGAATGCAAGTAAACCCATTTCACTTCAAATATATGTGAGGGATTGTTCATTCATGTCCCGACGGACCGCAAAAAATTTTTCCCGCGCCCTCAAGAGTCGGCGGGTAGGCGCTTCGATTCCCGTAACTACCAATCCGGCATGACCTCTTTTAACGATCTCCCGGTAGACAGTCTCCATCGTTATTAGATCGGATGAGGTTATCGAATATCCATCATTTTCATGCCTTCTCCGCCATACTGCCCAGTTATAACGTCCATGTCGCTCAGGAACGCCATCGGCCAAGAGTATCCGGTGTCGCGCTTCCTTTGCTGATATCCGGCGTTCCTCTCCTTTTTCTCGAAGTACAGCCCTTAGATCAACACTGAGCATCGATGGTATACGAAAAACGGGTACTCCCACAGATAACGAGGTCTTTGGATTAATGTCAACAATTACTCCTTTAACCAGCTCCCGTTTTTGCTCAATGCCAAGAAAGCGCATCGTTCCGGGGATCGTTAACGCTTGTTCTTCTACCCATATCCATGGTCTCTCTTCGTTCCGGCTTAATCGCTTTACAATATGGCGAAGATCCTCAAGGGAGATTCCCCGGCAGTCAATGATACCTTTAGGCAATCGGTGGTTGGCGTCTTTCTTCTCCAACAAAGCTTTGCCGTCCATCACAATTTGCCGAGGAAGCGCCGATCCCCCATCCTGGCTCTCCTCCCCAGCGTTCATCAGAACTTCCGAAGCCCCTGCCTCCGGCCACCATTCCCTTTCCCAGATCCAAAGGTTCCGAAAGGGGATCAATAAGGGAAGTCCATATACTATGGGATTCGCGGATGGAGGTACACGCATCGCTCTTTGTTGAATTCCAAAGAGCGATGCGACCTTTTGCAGATCCTCTCCGGGCTCTAACCGATAGAGGGCCCATAAAGGCTCTTCTAAGCCGCGTAGAATACGAAAGATCGCTTCCCCAGCCCGACCGTCAGGGCGTAAACCCAACGCCAATTGCAGACTGATTATTGCCTCCTCAGTTAAGATTCCATACTGCCCGTCCACAGACCATCGATAAAAGCCAAACGTCTTTAGGGCCGACTGCAGTTCCCTAACATCACGGCCCTGGTCGCCGATACGCAGGGTTCTTCCGCCCATCGGAATCGAAGAGCGAGGAACCACCGCCAGTCGTTTCATATGTTATCTTCACTCCTATCGCGTCAACATCCTATGCCAAAGAATCTTCGATGGTGTCGGCATGGACGAGGGCGATGGGTGCAAGAATAAAGGAAGTGATCCTTTTCACAGCTAAAGGAGCTAAGAAATGCTTCAAAAGATACTTTTATTGTATGACATATCTATTGACACGTGGGATGGTCTTCGATAAAATTAGTTGCAATAAACTAACGTCGGGGGGTATGTACATGGCTAGGGTCCAAATCTACGACACGACGCTACGTGATGGTCTTCAAGGAGAAGGCGTGTTCTTCTCCGTAGAGGATAAGATTCGTATTGCCATGGCCCTCGATGAACTTGGTGTCGACTATGTTGAAGGCGGATGGCCCGGATCGACGCCGAAGGATCGCGCGTTCTTCGAACGAATGAAGTCAACCCCCTTGAATCGAAGTCGATTGGTGGCGTTTGGTTCCACGCGGCGCGCACAGAATCGACCGGAGGATGACGTTATTCTCAACGATCTACTGGCTGCCGAGACACCTACTATCACTATCTTTGGCAAGACATGGGATCTACATGTCCGGGACGTTTTGCGCATCACTCCCGAGGAAAACCTACAACTTATCCAAGACTCCGTTGCCTATCTAAAAGCTGCTGGGCGAGAAGTCTTCTATGACGCCGAACATTTCTTCGACGGTTATAAATCCGATCCCGACTACGCAATGGCTACTCTAAAAGCTGCTGAAGCTGGCGGCGCCGATCTCATTATTCTCTGCGACACCAACGGCGGCATCTTACCGCTGGAGGCCATGGAGATCCTGGAGATCGCCGAAGAGCAAATCCATGTCCCGCTAGGCATTCACATCCACAATGACTCCGGCATGGCGGCGGCTGTTTCGGTCATGGCGGTTCAGAATGGCGCAATTCAGGTTCAAGGCACTTTTAATGGCTATGGCGAACGTTGCGGCAACGCCAATCTTTCCACGATCATTCCAACATTAATCTTGAAACTTAACTATGATTGCGGTGTCGCCCCACATTTAAACCGATTAACCTCCGTCTCTCGGCTCATCTCGGAGCTGACCAATCTTCATCATGATGAACGCCAACCCTACGTTGGCGGCAGCGCTTTTGCACATAAAGCCGGAACCCATGTGGATGCGGTAACAAAAAACCAACACACTTTGGAACATATCAATCCCGCGCTCGTCGGGAATGATCGTCGATTTCTCCTCTCGGATCAAGCGGGTCGGACCACGATCCTCTCCAAAGTTAAAGAGATCGCGCCTGAGGCAACCAAAGACACTCCACAGATTCGCAAACTCTCGGAACGTCTCAAAGACCTTGAACATTTGGGATATCAATTCGAAGCCGCAGAAGCATCCTTCGATCTTTTAATCAAAAAGGCGTTTAACCTTTATGAAAAAGCATTTAATTTGGAAGGCTTTCGAATCATCGTTGAAAAGCGCGGCGATCAGCCCTCCTACTCAGAGGCCTCGATCAAGGTCAGTGTGGATGGGGTTCACGAGATCACCGCTGCAGAAGGCGATGGCCCAGTAAACGCTCTGGACTGCGCCATTCGCAAAGCCCTCCAGCGGTTTTATCCTGAGCTCAAGCATATCTCTCTCTCCGACTTTAAGGTTCGCGTCCTGGAGGATCAGAAAGGTACAGATGCCAAAGTCCGTGTTCTGATCGAAACCACCGACGGCCATAACCATTGGGGAACCGTCGGTGTCTCCGAAAACATCATCGAAGCCAGTTGGCAAGCGCTGGTGGATGGGATCGAATATGGCATCTTAATGAAGAAGGATGAAGGTCCAATCTGTCCGCCCCAGGGTTAAAACCCTGGGCTGAGATCTAAGACGTTCTAAAACCCGGTCTTGCGACCGGGTTCGATTGTTCTTCGAAGCATTATATAAATCTTTTTCACTTTTCCCTTTCATTCACATCACCCAGGTCAACAGTCCGCCAATCAACAAACCGATCCCAAAGCCCTGGGCGGTGGAGCGATTTGTTGACAGATCTCTTCCCATGGGCAGCATCTCTTTGAACACCAGAGTAATCATGGCTCCAGACGCAAATCCTAGAGATGCGGCGACAAAGCGCTGCGATATTCCCACCAAAACGCCGCCCAAGAGGGCTCCAAGGGCCATGGGCAGTTCCACAAGGAAAAGGGCGGTGATGATACGCATTGCGGCCACCTTTCCCATACGCAATGACGCTGCGACCACCACCCCTTCAGGGACATTATGGGCGGCAATGATTCCCGCCATACCCACCCAATCCCGCCAACCCTCAGCCGCGGTGTAAACCGTTCCTACAGCCAGTCCTTCGGGGAAGTTATGAAACCCAATGCCCAAGCCCATCAAGAGGCCGGTTCGGGTAAAACGATTCATTCCTTCCTTCTGCTGTTTGCTCATGATGTATCCAGCCAGGATAATAAAGCCCACGCCAACCCATCCACCACCGACAGCGGAAAACCTCTGAAGCTTCATGGCTTCAGGCCAAAGATCCCAAAGAACCACCGCAGTCATAATTCCTCCGGACACTCCCAAAAGAAGGCTTTGTTGACGCCCGGTTCGCGCAGGTACTTTTAGCGCAGTTATCCCCCCGATGACTGTTCCAACAATCCCGACTAAGAAACCGATGAACGTTGTAACCATTAAATTAAGCATCCCCGCACCCCTTAGCATTCATATGCCGAGATACGGCAGGGATATGTCCTAAAGAGAAAGGAAAAGCTAATTTGTAGCCATTCGAAAAAAGGAGGATGGATGCTCTTGCGTCAACGCTGGTTAATGGTATTGCCCGCCGGAATCGCCGGCGCGCTCATGGCGATTCAAGGCGGCCTAAATTCTTTATTAGCCAAATCCATTGGCTTGCTGGAAGCAACGTTCTCGGTCCAACTTCTAGCGGCCATCACCCTTCTCCCCATACTTATACCTAGACTTATCAACGGTCTCCCGGATGGCCTCGCTAAGACGCCCTGGTATGCGTGGCTCGGCGGACCCATCGGCGTTGCCATAACCTATGGCGTGGCCATGAGCTTTACGCGACTAGGCGCCGGAAAAGCAACCACCGCCATCGTCGCTTGCCAGCTCATAACCGCTTTTTTGCTCGACCATTTTGGCTGGCTGGATATGAATACAAGAACCTTCCGTCCTGTCCATTTCGCAGGCATCGCCCTAATTGCGGTCGGTGTTCATTTGTTATGGAGAAAATAAGATCTTTTTCTTTTTGCCAAGATTGTATGACTGTTTTTGACAGGCACGTTAGCAGAAGCCAACGTGTTTTTATAAACCACGAAGAACACGAAGTTCATGAAGATTTAGGGCGACAAGCCCTGGTTATTGCTTCTTTCAACTTATGACTATTGGAGTGATATTTGATAATGTGATTATAAAGTTGATTCAACAAGATTGTAGTCAGAAGACAGGAGTCAGTAGTCAGAATGCTCCGGCTATTCTCCCGCAAAGGCCCTCTCTCAAGCCGCTGAGGTCTTTGTATTTCTCGCCAAGATCGCGAAGATAATTAATAAATTAACCTCTTCCAGTCCCACTCCCACCCTTTGCGTCTTTGCGCCTTTGCGAGAGAACACCGTTCCCTCCCCCAAAGGCCTTCTCAACCGTTCCAACTTCTGACTCCTGAGTAATCTTAATAATCATATTTGATAATTATCCCTTTCAGATCGTGCTAACACGTCGCGTCCTTCGTGCCTTCGTGGTAATATAATCCTAGTCGGCTGTACCAAGGGTAACAAAATAGAGACTGCCCTTTAGGACAGTCTCCTTAACGACCTTAGTCCACCTAACGATCGGGTTTATGCGAGAACCGCGTTGGCTACTTCCAGCACTTTTTGGCTCTCGAAGGGCTTGATGATAAAGTTTTTTGCCCCAGCTTCTACGGCTTCCAACACATGGGTTTTTTGCCCCATCGCAGAGCACATGACGATCCTTGCCTGGGGATCTTCTTTTTTGATGGTCCGAACCGCTTGGATCCCATTCATCTCCGGCATGGTTATATCCATAAAGACCAAATCCGGCTTGAGTTGGCGATAGAGGTTAACAGCCTGCTCACCATTGGCTGCCTCTCCCACAATGGTAAATCCACCCTCGGCTAGGATTCGGCTGAGCATCACTCGAATCACTTGGGCGTCATCGCAAAGCAAAACGCGTCTTCCCATCCCTGGTGACCCCTCTCCGACTTCCGTATGGATATCATTATATCATAGCGTGGCTTCCAGCCGCAACCAGAGGACACGGTTTAGTTAGTACATCCTCTCGATCCGCTTCGGATCGTTATCCCTTTCCGAAACATCCACCCAATGCGGGGTAAAGGCGTTTTGTCCAATGAGATCCTTCTTTGCCAAACGCAATATCCATGCGATCGGCGTAAAAAGGATGTAAAATACGCTGGCAAAAACGATTATTGTTATTACATTTCCAACGATCTTTGCGATCCCCGTCACCCACGCAAATGTGGGTCGAAGCAACGCAGGCATCAGCAATGCGGCGGTGATATGAAAGAGACCAAGGCCAGCGACGATAAGTTTCAAGGGCAATGCAAAACCTCGCCAAAGCGACACCAGAAAGAGAATGGTCATCCCTAAGGAAAACGAAAGACCAAATTCTTTGAGTTTCTCGGAGGTCGGGCCCGTTAATCCATGATTAGACTTTTTTTCCATTTCGACAGCTCCACCTCGTTTGATTGTTCTTCTTTGTAAAGAACATAATCACCAAGAACCAATCGATCAATATGCGTCCCCATGAAACAAACAAACGCATCCTCTGGCGTACATACAATGGGTTCGCCGCGAACATTAAAGGACGTATTGATAATGACCGGGCAACCCGTTAACGCTTCAAACTCTTTAATCAACTGGTGATATAGTGGATTATCTTCGGCGGACACCGTTTGAAGGCGGGCCGAATTATCCACGTGGGTGATGGCGGGCACCGTCGAACGCTTGAGCTTAAGAAGCTCGATACCGCTCTTATCCTCAGCGTCGACCTCCATGAGATGATCCTTCTTGACCTGGGCCACCAATAACATATAGGGTGACTTCGTCTTGATCTCAAAGTATTCCTGAGCTCGTTCTTCCAAAACGGAAGGGGCAAAGGGCCGAAAAGACTCGCGAAACTTTATCTTTAGGTTCATCACCGATTGCATCGTATCCGATCGTGCATCGCCTAGAATGGAACGGTTGCCCAGAGCCCGCGGGCCAAACTCCATTCGTCCCTGAAACCAACCCACAACCTTTTGATCAGCGATCTCCTGAGCGATCCGCGATGCCAATTCAGCCCGATTCATCTTGTGATACGTGGCGTTGTATTTCTTTAAGACGGCTTCGATCTCTTCGTCGCTGAACTGAGGCCCAAGGTACGACCCCTTTTGCGCGTCGCGGATCTCATCGGTAACCCGAGCATTGCCCAGATATTCATAGTGAACATACAGGGCGGCTCCCAAAGCGCCGCCAGCATCGCCGGATGCGGGTTGAATCCAAAGTCCGTCAAAGCCTGCTTCTTTAAGAATCCTCCCATTGGCAACGCAGTTGAGGGCAACACCCCCAGCAAGGCAAAGCTTCCTTTGACCAGTTACCCGTTGAGCCTCGCAAGCCATCCGGACCAAAACTTCATTGAAGAGTTCTTGGATGGAAGCGGCGATATCCATATAGAACGAAGTCGGTTTTTCATCGGGTCGCAGAGCCTTGTGGCCGAAGAGTTCTTCGAATCGTTTACTGATCATTCGAAGACCAGAGATATAGTTAAAATACTTCTCATTTAAGGCATAGGATCCATCCTCGGCGATGGTGATCAGCTCTTTTTTGATTAGGGCCAAATACTTCGGCGTTCCATAGGGGGCAAGTCCCATCAGCTTATACTCCCCGGAATTAACCCGAAACCCGCAGTAATAAGTAAATGCGGAATAGAGAAGCCCAAGGGAATGGGGGAAGTTGATCTTTTTCTCCAACCGAATCCGATTCCCGTGCCCCGCACCGATAGTTGTCGTGGACCATTCGCCCGCTCCATCCACGGTTAGTATGGCAGCGTTCTCATAAGGCGACGGGTAAAAAGCACTGGCCGCATGGGACTGGTGGTGTTCGGTAAAGAATAATTCCCCCGTGTAGTTCAACGCTTTACGGATGGTCTCTTCCACCCAGAGTTTACTCTTTAACCAAAGAGGAATTGACTTCAAAAACGATAACAAACCCTTGGGCGCCGTATGGATATAAGAAGCAATAATTCGGTCAAACTTCATGATGGGTTTGTCATAGAAGACGACGTATTGAACGGAAGCCATATCGATCCCTGCTTCTTTCAGGCAATAGGCAACGGCCCGTTCGGGAAATCCTTGATCCCCTTTGATCCGGGAGAAGCGCTCCTCTTCGGCGGCGGCGATAATCTCACCGTTCCGTAAAATAGCAGCGGCAGAATCATGATAAAACGCGGATATGCCAAGGATGTATTGATCAGTCATCGTTAGTTCTCCACCTGTCCGTTTGGTCTTTGAGCACTTACTTAAAACAGCGAATAGATAAACGGCGCTAAGGCTTGAGACTGGGAGACAAGCACAGCGATGCCCACCACGCCAAAGATCAAAATGATCGGAATCAGCCATAGCTTCTTATTCTCAAAGATATACTGAAAAAACTCTTTAACCAGCTTGGTTTTGGCCATCTTCATCCCGCCCTTATTTTGTTATCGGTTTACCGTATTCCTCTTCAATCTGGCGAAAGAGGAGACTTCTTTGGATCCCGGTAAAATAATCCTTCATCTCTCGATGGATCTCCGGCATCTTCTCCGATAGCAGATATGCCATGATAAAGTTCTCCTTCGCTTTCTCTACATCGCCTTCCAATTGGGCAAACCGCGCCTTCAAGAGATATGTTTTATAGGATCCAGGGTAGACATGGGAGTATGCTTCAACATATTGATTGGCGGCTTGGAAATCGTTACGCTCGAGATAATAATTGACTAGATACTCGTTCTTCACGCTAAAACTCCGTGATTCAGCAAAGAGTTTCTGTAACAGATTAACCATACCGTTCTCAATCGCGTTTTGCGGTATGAATCGATCGCTGGGATCATAGCGATACTCCAAGAGCATCTCTGTAAACGGTGGTGCGTTGACCAAATTATCAATGGCAGAACTTGAAGCGACCTTATAAGCCGGTAAATAATAAATCGCCTCATCAATTCGGGCATCATCGGTAAAGAAAGCGTCCACGCTCTCTTTTTGCGCTTGTTCAAATTCAAAGATCTCAGATAGTTTTTCTGCGATAATCCTACTCACGACGCGATGGCCTCTTTGATTAAAATGCAGTTGGTCGATGAAAATCCGATTGCCAAGGACTCCTTCGCCGTATTTTTCCGTTAAAAGATCACTCAATGGAATGTAATGAATATCCTCAAAACGGTGGCTCTGCTTTATGCTGTAAGTCCGCAAGGCATTAACCAACTTGCTACGAACACGGAAAGGTACTGTATCCAGATCTTTAGCCTCAATAAATCCTTGAATATCCGGTCGATCCTGAAGATAGCTTCGGGTTAATGCATCCAAGTATTTGACGTTGGCATTACGATTATATTGATCAAGTTCCATCCGTTCGTCGTAATATTCCTTCAGACGAACCCGATCACCGCTTTCCACTATACGTTGGTATGCTTGGATGAACTCCTTGAAATCCTCATCGTTCTCCCCGGCAAAGGGCGGCATGTCCAGGAGATTGCAGACAGGTTCCACGATGATGATGGGTATTCTTCGACGGGCATAGGTTTGAATGATGAGATCCATATTTCGGATGAAGTCGTCGGCAACCCGCTGATCAACACGATCGCTCATCGGCACTCTGTAGTTGTTGAACTGTTTCTCCATCAAAGTCTCGGATTTGTCCTCATCGGTTTTACGTTGGAGCGCGTTAAAGAGCCATTGAAAACTCCGGAATTCTTTGAGAAAAAGATACAAATTCTTAGTAAAATAGTTTCCTCCCGTGGTATAGCTCACGTTTCCGTAATACTCGTTATGTCCGGCGTAGATCAGGATAAAATCAGGTTGATATTTTAATGCCTTGAGCGCTACATCCTTAATGTAATAACTGGTCATGGCGCTAACGCCTAAATTCAAAATCTCAACGTTTTTGTATTTACCTCCGCGTTCCAGCGCAGCTTCTGTTATTTTACTGAAGGAGTGATTGGAGTCAAAAGGGAATCCCTGAACGGAGGATTCGCCGATAAAAAAGCCTCTTAACGTATGCGGTGATTTTTCCACAGGAAATGTATTGCGCAGGACGGCATGAACACGATTATTGGAGTTGGTCTTGGATTGTTGCGGGAAATATTTCTCGTTAATCTCGAGATTCTCAATCCATATCTCCGGTTTATACTTTGCATGAACAAAGGGGCGGGTGTCGATGCCATAACCCGCTGAACGAAGACTAACTTCGATCCCAATTAACAGAACGACAAAGATTGAATAAAAGACCATCGCGAAGAGCAACTTCTTGCCTCGGCCGACGGGCGCCTTTTCCACCTGTTGATTCTCTCCCCGTCTCTCTCGCTTCGTTAAACCTTGACCCATCGAACTCTTTGTTACTTTCTTTTTTTTCATCAATCCCCAGGCCTTTCCATGGAGTCTAGATATGTACAAGGGATAATTTACTCTACATCAGACACTGCTTGTTTTTTGATCCCTTCATAGTTCTGGACTAAACGGCTGGATACTCCGGTTATCTTGGCAATACGATCCACCGGCATGCGCCGCTCCAAAAGTCGACTGACCTCTTCAAAGCGTTCAATAGGACGTTGAACATCCGCCAAGGAGCGCCGGGTAATCTCAGCAATCCGTTCCGGCGACTCTCCCTCGCAGTATCGATGGATGATCTCCAATCGACCTTCGATACTGCGCCCGATATCCTTGAGCTGACCTCGAGTGGGAATAACCTCTCCCCGACGACGAAGCTGCGTAACATCCCGTATCACCGTGCTATAGCTGCTGGTAAGGATCGATGCCAATTCCTCCAGCGTAAGAACGCCGCCCTGGTCCACCGCATCCTGAGTCAAACGGCGTATACGCGCTTGACGTAACTCCGCTTGGGATGGACGCACTCGTAGCTCCTCGCTGAGGACGAGGCTGAGCTGTACAGGAACCCGGCGGCACTCCGCCAGAGGCTTCCCCATGGGCTCGTCCTCGGCGACGGCCCAGAATGTCAAGATGCCTTGATTCTGCCGCTGATCCTCCGCCATATTCCGCAAGCATCTCCTTGGTTAATAAATTTATGTAATAATTCCACCTCATCCCCTTTAATTCCTTTTCCGGTCGGCTTATAAATTCAGTCCAATCTTTCCTTGCAAGCGAGTTCTGGAAGAGACCTAATGGTTCCCACTACCAAGCCCATAGCAGACTTTCACTGCCAAGTTGCTTGCCCATGCCGGGCGTACACCAAGTCTAAATGCAAGTTTATCTTAATTTCTTTAAAGGCTTTAATTATTTAACCACGAAGAGCACGAAGTACACGAAGAAACCCAATTAATTTAGTTATATGAGTTAGAAGTCGGAATTCAGAATTCAGGAGTCAGAAGTTGGAACGGTTGAGAAGACCTTTGCGGGGAGAATAAAGATGTTCTTGAATCCACGCATAACTGTGCCGGAGCATTCTGTCTTCTGACTCCTATCTTGGACGATTCGAAATCGTTGTCATCCCCAATAATTCCTTCAAAAACCCCTCCCACCTTCATGTTCTTCATGTCCTTCGTGGTTTGAAATGTCCCCCAAATACCTACCTTTATTCTTTAAAAAATAAATTCCCAACCCCGAAAACTTACAAATTCTATTATGTTAAAAAAACGCCTTGCGGCGTCCTTTGGATTTGAGATGGACAATTCAATCGTCTTGCCCCTGTTTTTTATAACCATGAAGAGCATGAAGGGCATGAAGAATCCAAGTCTAAATGCAAGTTTATCTTAATTTCTATAAAGGCTTTGATTATTTAACCACGAAGAGCACGAAGTACACGAAGAAACCCAATTAATTTAGTTATATGAGTTAGAAGTCGGAATTCAGAATTCAGGAGTCAGAAGTTGGAACGGTTGAGAAGACCTTTGCGGGGAGAATAAAGATGTTCTTGAATCCACGCATAACTGTGCCGGAGCATTCTGTCTTCTGACTCCTATCTTGGACGATTCGAATCGTTGTCTTCCCCAATAATTCCTTCAAAAACCACTCCCACCTTCATGTTCTTCATGTACTTCGTGGTTTGAAATGTCCCCCAAATACCTACCTTTATGTCTTTGAAAAATAAATTCCTAACCCCAAAAACTTATAAATTCTACCTAGAAAATACCCCTTGTCGTCCCCGTCAACTTACAATTTTCATCCCTTCGCTTGCGTCAACGGTTGTTGACGTGGCCGACTACTTAGAAAATGCCTCTGGAGTACCCTCACCCCTAACCCCTCTCCCGAACCATCGGGCGAGGGGAAACGGCAAATCTGAAGGACGAAACATTAAGCTTAATAATTTGACAGTTCCCCTTCTCCCAAGGTGTTGGGAGAAGGGCAAGGGATGAGGGTTTGACCCCATTTTCGTCATTTCATATGTTTCCGCAGATGCAGACATGGCCGACTACATAATCTTACATATCAAAAAAGCTGCCTCTACGGCAGCTTTAATAATTCGCAATTCCTATTTCCCTTACATCTCGTACGCATTCTCCACGGGATGCAAAAGGTCTTCCCCTTTCCCTTCCCACCATTGGCAATGAACGTTTTGGCATTGTTCTGCATGGAGACAGGCATTATCCTTAAGGCAGTTGACGCGCGCTCCCTCTCTGAATAACACTTCGGTTGCAAGGTGATTACACCACTTGGTCTTAAAATCATAGTTGGTCACGTTCATGTTCAAACCCTGCCTTCCCACATCGTGAAATATACTTTCATTATTCGATAGAATATTTCCATTTCCTTCTTTTCAAACCCTTTTGTATACAAAAAGCAACATTAATTTAGTTGATTATAAAGTTGATTCAGCAAGATAGGAGTCAGAAGACAGGAGCCAGTATTCAGAATGCTCCGGAACAGTTATACGTCGATTCAAGGACGCCTTTTATTCTCCCGCAAAGGCCCACTCTCAAGCCGCTGGGTCTTTTTATTTCTCGCCAAGATCACTAAGGACGCGAAGATATATAGCAATTAATACCTAATAGATCCCACTTCCACCCTTTGCGCCTTTGCGAGAGACCCCGTTCCCCTTCCCAACAAAGGCCTTCTCAACCGTTCTAACTTCTGACTCCTGAATTCTGAATTCCTACTTCTAACTTTATTTCTTCGGATTACTGACTCCTGCGTAATCTTAATAATCATAAACCTATATGATATGGATGAATGAAGTCCCCCCATGGTCGATAGTAACCTTGGAGGGACTTTAATTATGTAAACGAGTCCTTTATATAGGATATTCATCAGTTGACATTGGTTTTTGCAACTTCCATTGTCTCCCCCGACTTCCTCCCCTTGAAGGTAAGCGACAATAATATCGGGGTAAGGATCGTTGAAGTTAATACCAAAAGCAATGTTCCAGAAAAGATATCATTATCCAATAGCCCTTTTCGTATACCGAGCGAAGTAATGATGAGCGCCACTTCGCCTCGGGCAATCATCCCAACACCGATTCGCAGTGCGCTACGCATCTTGAATTTTCCTGCCAACGCTCCTAAAAGACTGCCGACAATCTTTGTTAGGATAGCTGTACCGACCATGGCAAAAACAAAGATCAATGATGTAAGATTAATCTGATGAAGGTCGGCGCCCGCACCGATCCCCACGAAAAAGATGGGGATAAAAAAGGCGTACCCCATGACCTGGACCCGTTCCACCACGATATCCTTGATCCGAGTTTGACCGATAAACATACCCATGATGTAAGCACCGATAATCGTCGCAACGCCCATTTTATCAGCAAGCCAAGCAAATAAAAGGCAACAAGCCAACGCTAGCGTAACACGACCTTCCCGAATATCATGTTTGACAGAGAGTTCGATAAGCAATGGAAAGACGAAACGGCCAAAGATAAATATTCCCACAAAAAACAGGACAATAAGTCCCGATAACTTAAGTATGCTCATATCAGCGCCGGTTCCTACGACCAATGCTAAGATGAGAATACCTAAGATATCGTCGATCACCGCTGCAGTAAGGATGGTATTGCCCTCGGGGGTTTTCAGCTTGCCCATCTCCAATAAAGTTTGAACCGTAATACTAACGCTCGTGGCTGTTAATATCGTTCCAACAAAAAGCGCGCTTTGGAAATTCGGCTTAAACCCATAGGCCACCATTGTACCGAAGACAATAGGAAATATTACACCACCCATCGCGACAAAGAAAGATTGTTTTCCCATGGCTTTCATCTGCTGAACTTCCGTATCCAAACCAGCCAAAAACATCAGGAGAATAACCCCGATCTGCCCAACCTCATCCAGAAATATATCGGGATGAATCCAACCGAGCAACGACGGGCCTAAAGCTACTCCCATGACGACTTGTCCCAAAACCGAAGGAACACCCAAACGCTTGCTCAGCATACCGCCAAGCTTCGTAAAGATAAGAATGACTGCAATATTAATCAGAAAAAATGATGGATCAGCTATACCTTCTCCGTGCACGTTTTTAACCTCCCTAAAGCTTGTTAATCCTCTGCTGTATCGAAACGTTGCGGACAATCCTTTCGGCCAAAGCCCATTGCCCGAACAACCGGTACGACAAAGACCATTCCCGAACAAGGTTCTTTAAATCCATTGAACTCTTCAGAGATTAGCTTCATTGCATTTTCGATCTTCTCCGGATGTTTTGAGACCGCAAAGATGGTGTGATTATGCTCTCTTTGTTGGGATAGGATCGCTTTTAAACTGCCGATTACTGGCAAGTTATCACCTAAAATCTGTCCCATACCCGTTGTCTCCATGATTGTTGCTCCTCGAATCTCAGATTCAACCAAGATGTTTAAGACACGCTCTAACCGATGGGACGAACTAAGTACGATGAAAATTGCTTGTAATTCCATGTTTCTCCCTCCTTCGTTACTCTGGAGATCGTTTGACCTCCGCTATCTGCGACGAACCTTTCTCAGTCGATCGGCTCTGATCCCTTTTGCGTTCTTCCGGGCTTCCCAGGCCTCTTCCACCTCCCAATCGACTTCAAGATTTTGGTGACTGACTTCTCTCTCACTCCGTAAACGAACGATGGTTTCACCTGGATTGGGACGGGTATAAGGCGACCCATCCTCCCCTCGGAAGACGGATTCCACATGCGTTCGGGCAAAATCCGATTCTTCCAACCAACGCCGGACCATGGATTTGATGACGGGAAAATCTTGACTATGTTTCCCTTGTCCATGGATGATCCGAACTACGCTGGTCTGATGACGAACGGCCCCCTCCAAACATTCAATCAATCGCTCTCGAGCTTGTTCCTTATTTAAGCCATGAAGATCGAGGGTATCCAATCGGCATCGCTCCTTCGTGATGATGGTGTTTTCTTCCTCATGATCTTCCCAGATTCCTTTCGATCAAAAAAGATTTCATGATTCACCATTTTATTGGTATAATACCCATGATATCCATTGAAAGGGGATTTTTTATGAATCAGAATCCAATGGTCACGATCACGATGGAGAATGGAAATACCATCAAGGCGGAACTCTTTCCGGAGATCGCTCCGAATACCGTCAATAACTTTATCAGTCTCATTGAAAAGGATTTTTACAACGGACTGATCTTTCACCGTGTTATTCCAGGTTTTATGATTCAAGGAGGCTGCCCTCAAGGTGTGGGTACCGGCAATCCAGGCTATTCTATCCGTGGCGAATTTAAAGCCAATGGGATCGCCAACAACCTCATCCACGAACGCGGCGTCCTGTCCATGGCCCGGAGTTCTCACCCGGATTCCGCTGGATCTCAATTCTTTATTATGGTGGCGGATGCGCCCCATTTGGACGGTCAATATGCTGCTTTTGGCAAGGTCATCGACGGTTTGGACGAAGTTGACCGGATTGTCGGAAGCAAACGCGACTTCCGTGATAAACCCCAGGAAGATCAACGAATCAAAGAGGTAACCGTCGATACCTTTGGTGTCAATTATAACGAACCGGAAAAGGTGTAATTGCCGTTGGCGATAAGCTGTGAAAATGGAGCCAAACCCTCATCCCTTGCCCTTCTCCCAACACCTTGGGAGAAGGGAATCCGCTAAATTATTAAGCTTTATGTTTTATCTTTCAGATTTGTCGTTTCCCCTCGCCCGAGATATCGGGAGAGGGATAGGGTGTGGGTGGCTACAAAGGCAATTTGTAAAGCAGAGCAACCGCCTCAAGGCGGTTGCTCTTTTCTTATTCAAACTGCACTGCGGCTCCTACCGTCCCTGGACCGGTGTGGACTCCGATGACTGGACCCACTTGGGTCATTGTGGCGGGTATTTGCAGGGCGTTCTCCAAAGCTTCTTTCATAAATGCGCCAGCTTGGTGAGCGGCCCCATGGGCCACTGCCATTCGGATATGTCGTCGGCCTTTGGCCAATGCCCGAAAGGCGTCGACCATGGCCAGCAACGCCCGTTCCTGTCCCCTGGCTTTCCCATAGGAATGATAGATACCGTCATCCCCCACGCGTACGATGGGTTTGATATTCAGCAATGTTCCCATCAACCCCTGAACCTTTCCGATGCGGCCGCCTTTTTGAAGATATTCCAAGGTATTGACAGTAAAGAGTGTCTCAATGTTCTTTCTTGCCTTTGCCAGCCTTTCAACGACATCCAATGCTTCAAGGCCCTCTTTGATCTGACGGGCAGCCTCCCCCACCATCAAACCCATCCCCAGGCTAATACTCTTTGTATCAATGATATGAATGTTGGCCTTCAAGTTTTCCTTGGCCAGATGGGCCGCATTGACCGTGCCGCTTAGCCCGGAGGACAAATGCAGCGAAATGATCTCCCGATAATTCTCAAGTAGCCGGGAATAAAAGGTTTGAAAATCATCGGGGGACGGCTGGGATGTCTTGGGAAGCTCTTTGGATTCGGCTAGTTTCTGATAAAATTCATCGCTACTGAGCTCTCCGGATAAGTATTCCCGCTCCCCAAATCGAACCGTCAAGGGAATAACGTGAACATTATGCTCTTTGATGATCTCCGGTGTGAGGTCCGCTGTGACATCCGTGACCAATGCAATCTTCTCCATTTATCGTCCTCCATTCTAACAATTAGACGAGAAAAATCGGATAAAGTGTCACCCCATGAAATTATTTTTCGTTCCCCATTCACTGATTGGCAAGGGATAGGATCTCTTCCAAGCTCGGCGGATCGAGGGCCATGGGGAATCGGGTGCAGACACAGGCGGCTGTAGCGGCGGCAAACCGCACTACCCGCTGATCGTCCCAGTTATTTAATACACCGTAGAGCACACCGGCACGAAATGTATCGCCCGCTCCCAAGGTGCTCTTCACATCGACGGAATACGGCTTTATCCGATTCATCCCGCCCTTTCGTCCGTAGATGATCTCCCGGGCTCCAAAGGTAAAGATGATCAGCCCATCGGAAGAGGCGGTATATCGTTGAAATAGGTCTTCAACGGCTTCATCTGGGTAATTGTTGCGGATAAATTCATTGGATATGGCCATGGCGGAGGCGTTTTTTGTGATATAGCTTTCCGGCGGAGCATCAATGGAGACATACTTCTTTCCACTGGCCACCGCAAGCTCCGCCACCCTTTGCGCCTCTTCTCCAAAGAATGGGTCGATGCCGACGATCCTCGCCCTTTGAATTGCTTCCGCATTGGGTTGATTCCAGCGTTTATCGCCGCTGCCGAAGTAATGAGCAAACTTCCCAAAGACCGTACGCGATGTTTTGTCGATCAACACGAGATCTTGAATGCCTTCGTAGGTCGGGTCATAATGAAGGCTTGAGCAATCCACTCCCCGGTTCTGATAAAACTCTAGAATCGCATCGCGATTCCGGTATCCCAGGAATGGTCCGTCGATCATGACCTTAAGATCGAGGTTGGCCAAGACCACTGCCGAGTTCCCTGTCTCACCGCCTGGAATAACAAAGGTCTCCGCGATCTCTCCATACGTATCGGCTTCAGGGTACACACCGTCTAAACGATGAATGGTGGATAAGACCGTCATGCCATAGAGGTAAACATCGAGGTTTTGCATCTTGGACAGCTCCTTTTTTTGTAATCACTTCTTCAACTTTGCCAAGGCATCGGCCAATGCGGTATTGATCGGCGCTTCATCCTTCTGCTGCTGCAGGAACCGAGCGGCCTCCCGCTTATTGACACTCCCCTTATCCGATTCCCGCCGTTTGTTAAAGGCCGAGAGTTTCTCTCGATAACCGCAGGCGCAAGCGAAGATCTTGTTCTCCCCTTCACCCCGGAGTTCCATCTTCTTATGGCAATCGGGACACCGTGCGTTGGTGACTTGAGAGACTCCCTTTCGGTAGCCGCATTCCCGGTCCTGGCAAACCATCATCTTGCCGCGTTTTCCTTTGACCTCCAGAAGATACTTGCCACACTCCGGACATTTTGTACGGGTTATATTGTCGTGGCGAAAGGTCTGGCTGCTGCCGAGAACCGCACGGACCAACTGGGCGGCGTACTCCCGAATGCCTTTGATGAACTGTGCTCTTTGGAGACGTCCTTTGCTGATCTCCGTTAACTGCTGCTCCCATTGGGCGGTCAGCTCCGCAGACTTAAGTTCGGGAGGAACAAGATTGATGAGCTGCACTCCTTTAGAGGTTGGAACGATCTCCTTCCCGTTTCGCTCCATATAGAAAGAGCTAAAAAGCTTCTCGATGATCTCAGCCCGCGTCGCAGGGGTACCGAGACCGCTGGTGCCCTCGATGACCTCGCGCAGCTCCTCGTCGTCGATCCACTTTCCCGGATGCTCCATCGCCGAGAGCAACGTGGCCTCGGTGAAACGTGCAGGCGGTTTGGTCTTTCCCGGAATGGCTTTGACCGCTTTAAGGGCGACCGTCTCACCTTTTTGCAGTTCGGGCAAGGTCTGCTCCGTCTCAGTCTCATCGCCATCATGGGTTGGCTTATCGACCTGATCATAGACACGCCGCCAACCCTTGGAGGTCTCGACCCTGCCTTGAGCCGTTAAGCGTTCACCAGCGACTTCCGCCACCACTTTGGTCTGTTGATATTCAAAGGCCGGAGAAAGTACCGCAAGGAAGCGTTTGACAATCAGGTCGTAGACCTTAAACTCCTCCGGGCTAAGCCGTGCCAAGAAGACCGGCTCCTCTGTGGGGATGATGGCATGATGATCCGTGACTTTGCTGTTGTCAAAGAGTCGTTTACCAGGCATGGGTTTCGACCGAAGCAGTGCTTTCGCCGCTTCAGCATAGGGACCGACGGCAACCGACTTTAGGCGTTCTGGAATTGACGGCAATAGATCTTCGCTAAGATAACGGGAGTCTGTTCGGGGATAAGTAACAAGTTTATGTTGTTCATAGAGACGTTGCATCACATTGGAAGTGGTCTTTGCCGAGAGTCCATATTTGCGATTGGCATCTCTTTGAAGCTCGGTCAGATCATACGCCAGAGGCGGCAGCTCCCGTTTGAGTTCTTTGGTTAATTCGATGATTCGTCCATTTTGACCCGAGAGTTTGGCAACCAACGCTTCGGCTCTACCTTTATCCTGAATGCGCGGCTGTCCAGTCTTGGCATCATGCCAGCGCAAATCAAAGCTGCCTGTAGAGGCTTGGACCGTCCAGTAATCCTTGGGCACGAACTTCTTGATCGCTTGTTCCCGTTCCACCACCATCGCCAAGGTGGGCGTCTGGACACGGCCGGCGGAGAGTTGTGCATTGAATTTGCAGGTCAAGGCACGGGTTATATTCAGCCCCACCAGCCAATCGGCTTCCGCTCGACTCTCTGCAGAAGCAAAAAGCCTTTCATACTCTCTGCCGGGGCGGAGGTTGTTGAATCCATCCCGTATTGCCCGGTCTGTCTGGGAAGAGATCCATAGGCGCTTGATGGGCTTCCGCCAACCCGCTTTCTGAATGATCCAGCGTGCCACCAATTCACCTTCGCGACCTGCATCGGTAGCGATGATTAACTCATCGACCTCCGGGAGTTTCATTAGACTCTTAACGGCTGCAAACTGCTTCGATGTCTCGCGGATGACCACTAAATTCATGGGATTGGGCAACATCGGCAGATCCTCAGCACGCCACGTCTTATACTTTCCGTCATAGGCCTCGGGATCCGCTAGGGTTACCAAATGGCCTAAAGCCCAGGTAACAATATATTTTTGCCCAATGAAGCAGCCGTTCCCTTTTTTCTGACATCCCAGGACCTTGGCGATCTCCCGACCCACGGAGGGTTTTTCCGCTAAGACCAAACTAAGCCCCATAACTTTCTCTCCTTATCCAGACATTTACTGAACATGTAAACAACCAACTATGGTAAGCTATTCATTTATCCAACAAAACTGTTAGCTCAGATTTGGCTATTGAAGATAGAAGTTCCTTTTCGCGGATATACCGACAGTAGTTATTGACTAATTGATGTTGCGCACAGTTTGTAACCAAAGACCATTTCGTTGCGGTAAATAATGGATACATATCCGGATCTCCCTTGTCCACGTCCAATGTTTCAACCAGTTTCTTTATGGGTCGATATTTGCCGCTTGCAAAGAATATCCCCCACAACATATTCACTTGGGCAGTATCTGTAATCTTTCCATAGGGGTTTGGCAAGCTTGTTGTAGATAATCTTTTATATAATGATAATTCCGTTTCGGAGATTTTCATCTTAAAACTCTGCATATCAACATTACAATAACGGAGCAAATAAAGGATATGCGTTTTAGTCCTTAAATCCTGATGATGGTATAGTTCCATTAGGTAAGGGAACAGGTACGAATTATTATTGAAGACTTCGACAAAGAATGCAATGGATTTATAATTTGAGGTTTTTTTATCCGGCAGTCTGCTTTTTGCATAGTATAAAAAACCATCAATCGCCCGTTGAGGAGTGGGGCTTTTATAATAGTTTGTCAGCCAATCTTCAAATGAATACTCGCTCGCGAAAAAGTTTTGATATTGATAGTTGATTAACTCAATAGTGATCTTTTTACCCTTTGATTTTTGGGCTATATTATCTCTAACCTTAACTTCAATCGTATATTTGCCAACGGGATCTTCCGTTTTAAAGCACATCTTCAAACTTTGTTCACTCAACAATATTCTTTTCGTATTCATTACTTGTTTTGATACGGAGACCAATCCTGTTCTTTCGAAGTATATCTCTCGATCCGGATTAGTTATTTTGATATCATACTCCACATTGGCCATCATGTTCGCATCCGTTTTGCAGCCTTTTACAAACAAGAGGATCGTGAAATATTGTTTCTTCATGACTTCTTTGGTGTTTTCGAATCGTGGCGCAACATCACCCAAGTTTCTATTCCATTGTTCAGCATAGGAATTACTACTCGTTGCAATGAGTTTAATATCCATGGCATATGTCGATCTGCCAATCATCATGGATAAAGCGAAAAATATTAAAGAAATCGTTATCTTTTTCATGAGGCTTTCCTCTCCTTCGATTCAATGGTTTACGAACCCAAAGGCACTTTAAGAATTCCATTAGGATTGCTAATTATTTCGCTCCACGATCTCAATCTCCTTTGTTTTCCAGAGCAAAACGACCGGAAAACTCCGGTCGTTCTTCGGTGAAATCATATTTTGGTAACGACTACCTAGAAAAACCCCTTGTCGTCCCCGTCAACATAAAATTTTCATCCCTTCGCTTGCGTCAACGGTTGTTGACGTGGCCGACTACTTAGAAAATGCCTCTGGAGTACCCTCACCCCTAACCCCTCTCCCGATACATCGGGCGAGGGGAAACGGCAAATCTGAAGGACAAAACATTAAGCTTAATAATTTGGCAGTTCCCCTTCTCCCAAGGTGTTGGGAGAAGGGCAAGGGATGAGGGTTTGGCTCCATTTTCATCCTTCCGTTGCCCAAGCCCCGCTGGGGTGGGCGACTAATTACGGAATTACTTCTTTCTCCAAGAAGAGATAGGGGTCGACAGCCGTCAAGCCGACGCGAAATGTTAGGTGAAGATGGGGACCCGTCGCAAGACCTGTTGCGCCCACTTCTCCAATGACAGCTCCCTTTTGAACCATATCTCCAGAACGGACACGCATCGCAGATAAGTGACTATAGCTTGAGAACAAATTCATTCCATGATAGACGATGATAGTCTGCCCGGTCCAGTGGAGGCTTTCCGCTAAGATAACACGACCTCTATTGGTGGCAACGATGGGAGTACCTGTGGAGGCGGCAATATCCAGTCCGGAATGACGGCCGTTGGGTATATCATTGACAAAACGGCGATAACCGAAATCTGTGGTTATCCTCCCCTTGACTGGCCAGATAAAGCTTCCGGACCACAAGGGAGGTGTCGGATTAACCAATACCCCTTCACGGGCTTGTTGAACCTTTTGCAGATCACTATTTACATTGGCTGGCGCAAGACTGGTTCTACGCATTCCTTCGGAGACACGAATGCGATCCTCCGGAAATTCCCGATGAACAACACGGAGGGGCAACTCGCGAATAAGCTCTTTGCTCTTTGTCTCAACCTTGATGGTGATAACAAAATCTCCAGGTTCCGTGTTATATGAAACCGGAATCATCCCCAACCATCTCTCATTAATGGGCTGAAGCATCGTGGTCTCTTCCAACAGAATCGCACTCACCTTAAGAGCATTTGGAGCATTGAGGCGAATCCAAACGAAGTCTCCGGGGCGAATCTCCGCCGCGCTAAGGTTGAGTTCCAAAGGTTCCTCAGCATTTATTCCTAGGTTATCAAAGCGCGCGATCGTGATTAGGACAAGCATTCCAAGGAGCATTGTCATCCATAAAGCTCTACGCAAATAAGTTCCTCCATCCCCTGGATTGTATCCTAATGGATTCGACGGATCCTTCGTTGATCATTCCGGTTATGCTTTCCATTTCTAGTTAAAGACTTTAAAGAGGAGCGCCCGCCAGACCCCATGGGATAAACAGACTGTAAATCCGATGATCAAGAGATCAAAGGCGATAACGATCCGTAATGTTTTCGGGTCTTTCCTCCTCCGGTAGGCCGAGATATTGATGTAATTAAAGACTGCAACCATCAGAATCAACCATGTAAATCCGGCAATGGCCTTCATAGCATCCGATTCTATCCGCGAGAAACCATAGAAATAACCGAAGAATCCCGCGATAAAGATGATCAATCTGTCCTTCAGATGGCCATAGCAGATCGCCAGTGAAGACATGATGGAGAGAGTGACCCATAGAGTGTCTGTCATCGCTTGCCCCTTCAGTCCTTCTTCAAATTGGGTTTAATTCCAACATTCTCCACAACGACGTTTCCCTCCGGGGCTATCCGGATCTCCCGGAAGAAACATGAGGCGTATCCCTCATGGCAGGCTGCACCGGTTTGATCGATCATCAGAACGACCGTGTCTTGGTCGCAATCGATCCGGATTGTTTTCACCTTTTGCAAGTGGCCGGAGGTCTCCCCTTTCAACCATAAACACTGACGACTTCGACTGTAATAGGTGGCATATCCAGTGGTTAAGGTCTTCTCCAGGGATTCTTTGTTCATATAGGCCATCATCAGAATCTCCCGGGTCGTTGCATCCTGAGCAATGGCAGGGATCAATCCTTCCGCATTATATTTCAGACCGTTTATAAACTCATCGATCGTCTGAGACATCTCATGCTCCTCCTCTTAACCAGTGGTTTTTTACAAATATTTGACTATCAATTCGATGGCGAGGCCGTTTTAACCTTCTCGATCACCCCATATTCAAATAACCGCTAACCTCGAACGATTTTCTCCGATAAAACGGTGTACGACGCTCCCAAGCCGGCGAATACCTTCAACGATCAGCTCGGGCTCCGGTTGACTAAAGGAAAGCCGAATGGTGTTCTCACCGGTTCCATCCCCATGGAAGCCTCCGCCGGGTACAAAAGCGACGCCTTCTTTGACAGCATACGGCAGAAGCTTTCTGGCGTCACTGCCCTTCGGGAGTCGTAGCCAGATAAAAAACCCACCGGACGGTTTATTCCACTCCACACCCTCGGGCATCGACATCTCCAACCATTCGATGGCTAGATCCCGTTTCCTTCGGTACTGAAGGCGAATGTTCTCAAAATGCCGTTGGATATCGGAGGAACGGTACCATTCGGCCGCCACCAATTGTCCGAAGGAGTTGGTGCAAAGATCGGTGCTTTGTTTAGCAATGGCTAGCTTCTCCCGTAAAACTTGGGGAGCATGTACCCAGCCGATGCGGAAACCCGGCAGAAAAAACTTGGAGAATGAACCGAAATAAACCACATATTCTTCAGAGCCTGGCAAGGAACGAATGGGCGGAGGAGACGGCTCTCCAAAGTAGATATCCCCGTATGGATTGTCTTCCAGGATAAAGAATTCATACTCCTGTGCAAGCTCCAACAACTGAATGCGGCGTTCAAAGGATAACGTCGCCCCCGTCGGGTTTTGAAAGTTTGGCACGGTATAGAGGAACTTTATTCGCTTTCCCGCTTGCACCAGATCGGTCAGGACTTTCTTGAGCTTTTCAATGTTCAAGCCGTCCTGATCGATTTCTATGCCAACGATTTGCGGCTCATAAGCGAGGATCGCATTCAATCCCCCGATATAACTTGGCTTCTCCACCAATACCACATCGCCTGGGTCCAACAATATCTTGGCAGCAAGGTCAATCCCTTGTTGGGATCCATTGGTCATCATGATCATTCCGGAATCCACCATCATTCCATCGCTTCGCATTTTATCGGCTGCAGCTTCACGGATGGCAGAAAAACCTTCGGTCGGACCATACTGCAAAGCCAATTCCGGTTTGCTCTGCAGCAGTCCCGTCATCACATGGTTCAACGCATCGACGGGAAAAGATGCCGGTGTCGGAAATCCTCCCGCAAAGGATATGACGCCGGGCTGTTCCGCCAGGCGAAAAGCCTCTCGAATATCCGACGACCGCATCTGTCGTGTCCTTTGGGCTAACATATCCGTCTTCATCACCCATTCCCCCTTAAAAATAAAAATAGCCGCCTCATCTTCAGAGGCGGCTTTATAGCCACGGTACCACTCTGAATCGTGCGGTTTGAACCGTTGGTGGGGATGGTCATGTTCCACCATGTGTGGGGTTCACGACCATGGGGTAGGGAACGGTCACGACCGTTCCCATCGGCGGTGTATGGTGCGTTCATGACCGCACCATACAAAAAACCTCCCATCCCCAACGGGACGAGAGGCTATCTCGCGGTACCACCCGATTTCGTGCCAGCACGATCTCAATGGGTCTTTCGACCCCCATTGATAACGGAGATTTTCTCCGGGACGGTTCAACCCATCCAGCTCCAGGGTGGCTTTCCCAAGCTCCGTGTCGCCGTCTTGCACCAAACGACGGCTCTCTAAAGATCGGTGGCTACAGTACTTCTTCCCTTCATCGCTCTCATATGTTTTCCCTGATTATAGTAAAACTTCGATGAGTTGTCAACAGCTTTTTATTGGAAAATGAACAAGCCGATGTTATTCTTAATTCACGAAATAAAGGAACCTTTATGTCATGGGACTGTTTTGCAGCGTATAATCGGTGGCATCAGCCCGATGAGGTCGATCCGGAAGAAGCGTTGGCCTGAATTCCGCCAAATCCAGCGTGCTTTTCCCGTCGAGCAGCCCACCGGTAGACCAGTAAACCTGTCAAATAAAGACTAAACATCATTAAATAGGGTATGCGCGGATCGACAAGATAGAGATTGGCTCCGATGTAGCCAGCAGGAGCCGTGATAAAAGCTGAGGTCAAATCCTTTATCGATTGGGCTTTTGCGCGATAATCATCATCGATGGCATTGGCCCATAATGTATTCAACCCGGGGCTAAATAAAGCCCATCCTATTGCCGTCAACATCGTCGCCATGTATGCCATGCCCGTCCAAGAAACTGCAAAGAAACCCATGACGAACCAGCCCAAGCTTAGAAAACAGATACCTAGGTATACTCCACGCTTCTCCTTCCCTTGAAACCGTGGTAACGCCAGCAATATAATGGCCAGCATCGTAACGGATGATACCATGGGAAAGACCGCGATCTTCGCTTTAGAAAATCCAAGAAATTCCGTAAGAAAGATCGGATGTACAACCGAGTTCATCATGCTGGTGTGAATCATAAAGACGGCGAAGAGAAAGAGCGCTGCCAGCGCCAATGGCCGTGAAATAATATGCTCCGCCGAAGCCAAATAGTCACGGTAGATTTCGGAGGGTGTATGGGAACGGGTCTCCGCCATCCGGCTAAAGCCAATCTCCGTCTCCTTCAGCAAAAACCAACGAGCCAATGTCATTAGACTGATACTGATCGCAGCCGCGATATACATAATCCGTCCCCCGACCAGCATCCCGTATTCTCCAACAAGAAATCCGCCCAGCGGCATAAAGAAACCCGCCGAGATGGCAATAATGTTGAAGCAAAAATAAATAAGGGAACGTTTCTCTGGACGGGTCCCTTCCACAAACATACAAGTGAATGAGGCGGAAACAATCGTATTCAACCCGTTAAAAAGGGTACCCACCATAAACCAGGCAAAGTTCCGAGAGAATGCAAAGATGATCGAAGGAACCACCCAACATGCCATATCCGTGAGCGTTGTCGTCATCTTTCGTCCGAGGCGGTCCGTGATTGCTCCGCCAAAAAGCGAAGACACGGCCCTAACCAACATGAGAACACCGGTAAGAATCCCCAATTGCTTTGCAGTTAATCCGGCGGTCTGGCGATAAAGAGCTTCATAGTTTGAAAAGAGAGTAAACGGAATGATAAATAAGGGATGAAAGATCAAAAAGATGATGGCATTTCGATGAACCCCATAAAACTCTTGGCGAAATTTATATCGGACATTCTTTGCTAAACCCAAGTTCATACCTCATTTTACGTTTGTTTATCTCTTATTTTAGAGGAACAATCCGTAAAATACTATACCCCATCTTGCCGTATATTTGGCTTATCTTGTCATGTTGGATAACAAGAGCCGTCTCATGAGTGAGACGGCTCTTGTTTGGTTTTCTCCAAGATGAAGGTCCTCGTCTCGGGCCAATGACGCCAGACCATGACCAATGCGATAAGAACCCCTGGGTAAATCCCATACCATGCCAGATATAACGCGACGCCCCAAAGCCCGATACTGGAAGCAAAGGCGACATGGTGTGGTTTAAAATAGGCAAGTAAAAATAAGAGCACAAATATCGGAATAATCCATGGCTTAAGCAAAGCGGTGACAGCTAATCCCGTGGCGAGACCTTTTCCTCCGCGAAACCGAAGATAAACCGGATAGACATGACCGAGAAGCGCCGCTGCAGCCATCCACCACAAAAACAGTCCGGAGAAACCCCATCCTTTTCCCAGAAAGACGACGAACAATCCTTTTCCAACATCCAGTAGAAATACGATGACACCTGGAAGCTTGCCCAAGCTTCTCACAGCGTTGGCCGTTCCAATATTTCCGCTTCCAAGCTTAAGAATATCCTTTTTCAAGACCATTCCCACCAGATACCCGCTGGGAAATGCTCCAAGCAAATAGGCGATTCCTATAGCAATTATTTCATTCACGAGGTCTCACCCGTTGCTGCAGCCGCTTTAAATCCGGATAAAGCAGGTGTTCCTGCTGCTCCGAGTATCGGAAAGACCTGCGGGAGAATCTCCATCTTCAGCGAATCGGTCAGGATAACCTCGCCATCGATTTGACAACACATGGGTGTATCGCTCTGCAGTTCCACCTGTTTACCCTGACAAAAACCGATCTTCTTTATTTTGGCGTGGGTCCCTTTGAGCAATCGGGGAAGACTCATGCTGATCTCTAAAGGTTTCATCATCCTCGCAGTACAGATATCGAGAAGCCCGTCATCCAACAAAGCGTTGGGTGTAATATTCAAACCTCCACCATAGGTGCGGGAATTTGTCACAGCCACCAGCAAGGCATCGAACTCTTGGGTCTGGTCATCCACCGTTAGCTTCACATGGTGTCCTTTATATGAAAAGATCGTGGTAAAAACCCCCAACAGATATACGGCCATTCCACGTAGACGTTTAAACTTCTTATTAACGGTATGGGCTACTTGCCCATCGAAGCCGGCGCCAACCGAACTGATGAAGTATCGATCATTGACCCTACATAGATCGATGTGTATAACATTCCCTTCAACGATCTGCTGAAGACATACGCGAAGATCCTTTGACATCCCGATCATGGCTGCAAAATCATTACCGGTTCCGCAGGGCAAAACCGCCATAGGAACTTCCGATCCGACCAGTCCATTGACGACTTGATTGACCGTTCCATCGCCACCAGCCGCAACGACGACATCGTAACCCTCTTGAGCCGCTTTACGGGCTAATTCCGTAGCCTCTCCTGAACGGGTTGTCAGGTCCACGTCATAAGTTACGGGAGCTTTATCCAATACTTCTTTAATGAGTCCTAACGCTAATTGGCCCCGTCCTCGACCCGCTGTCGGGTTTAGGATAAACTTCAGGCGCATACCTTCTCCACCTCTCGTTGTCGCTTCACCAACCATACCGTGCACATATTCGACATATCTCCATACAATCCTCTTAATGGAAATATTTCAAGAGACAACCATGAAGATAAACCTTCTCATTAAATCAGGAATTCAGTACTGTTCTATGAAAAAGGCCGTTGGTCTATGCCAACGGCTCATTGGGTTGTTTATACCGATTCGACGGATTGTATCTCAGGAATCTCGTTCTTTAAAAAGCGTTCAATACCGTTTTTCAACGTCATCTGGGACATGGGGCATCCCGCACAAGCGCCTTGAAGCTTTACTTTAACGATACCATCGGAAGTAACATCCACCAATTGGACATCGCCGCCGTCCGCCTGAAGCGAAGGTCTAACTTTATTTAGTGCTTCTTGAACTTTTTCTTTCATCGTAAACCCTCCTTAAAAATTCGTTTATCCTCACCCACCGTTCCGTGAACGGATTGGGTATTAGGCAATAATGATAGTATGACCTTTCACCACGGTTCTAGACTACGCAAAAAGCCGTAGTTTTAAGAGGTCCTCCCTTAAAAAATCGAACCGTTTTATCTCATGAAGCGCTTCGGAGATCGCCGCCTCCGGAGCCTCGTGAGTTAAAAGTACGATCGGTACATAATTCTGCTCACCTTGGGCTTCCAATTGGACCATGGAAGCAATGGAGATCCCGTAACGACCAAGAACGCCCGAGATCTTTGAGAGGATTCCTGGTTTATCCTCGGTAAACAAACGAAGATAGTAACGGTTGGATATTTCATCCATAGCCACCAACTCAGCTAGACGGTTGGGATCCACCGCATGGCTGCTAAAACGCTCCCCCTCCTTTAAGAACAGATCACGAGACAACTCGACAATGTCACTGACGATGGCACTGGCCGTTGGTCGCTGACCGGCGCCCGGCCCATAAAACATCGTATCGCCCACGAAATCACCCGTGACAAAGATAGCGTTTTTCTCTTCATTGACCGCTGCCAACAGATGTTCTTTGGGAATAAGGGTGGGATGAACCCGGAGGTCTAAGCGTCCGTTGAAACTGCGACAGACTGCCAACAGTTTAATGACATAGCCGAAATTCTTTGCAAAGTTAATATCCAGAGACGTAATCTCTGTAATTCCCTCCACCGGAATAAGGTGATAGTCCACCATGGAACCGGCGGCCAATGTACCAAGGATGGTTAATTTATGGGCAGCATCGCCGCCGCCAATATCCAACGTCGGATCAGCCTCGGCAAAACCCATTTCCTGAGCCTGTTTCAGAGCTTCGGAAAACTCCAAAGCGTCCTGATGCATCCGAGTCAAGATATAGTTCGATGTTCCATTGACGATCCCGTACATGCTTATGATCTCGTTGGCCACAAGACCTTCACGCAACCCCTTAATGATGGGAATTCCCCCACCCACACTAGCTTCGAACATGATATCGACATCGTTTTGCTGAGCGATGGCGAAAAGCTCCCGGCCTTCAACCGCAATAAGGGCTTTATTGGCGGTAACCACATGTTTTCGTTTGGCCATGGCTTGTCGGACAAAGGTGGAAGCAGGCTCATAGCCCCCGATGGTTTCAACGATGATATCGATCTCTGGATCGTCGATGATGGATTGGACATTATCTGTGGTCACAACCGAACCAAGATCAAGCCCGCGATCACGGCTCCAATCCATATCCGCCACTGCCTTCAAGTGAAAGCTCATACCTGTCCGTTGGGTCAAGAGTTCACCTTGCTCCAACAATATCCTTGCTACACCCGTTCCCACAGTTCCCATCCCTAAAATACCCACGGAGATTGAACGTCCATTCATATGTTAATCCTCCTTCGACCCTATTTTAGGGTAATAAAAAAACCCTTCCTTTATTATTGGAAAGGACGGGTTTAAAATGCCGCGGTTCCACCTTTCTTCGCTTCAACCTGCAAAGCGCGCTTTTCAAAGCCGATAACGAAGCCATCCGTACCGTTTAATCACGGTCACTCCGGGGAGGTAAGAGCCGGTAACGAATCGAAGAGGCTTCCAGCCACGACCTCTTCTCTCTATGATCCGGGAATCACCGAGTCAAATCCCATCATCGTGTTGTATCTTTAAACTTTAATATCCTGGTATTTTCATGTAAGTATACCATTGCCTTTGGGTAAAGTCAACACAGTCGAAGGATTATCTCTTCAATCCAGCCACGGGCGGTCACTCCATGGTTCAGGAACGCCCGTCCATGGCGCCTCTTTGCTATTTTGCTCCTCACTTTGTCGAACTCCCTCTGGCATCTGATGCGTTTTGACCTCGTTAGAGGTAAAATGACGATTGATAATAACCGATGACACCAGGAGAATAGTTCCAGCAATAACAATAAACCATAGCTTCCGATTGGCCATTCGGCTCCCTCCTATTCTGTACCCAGTCCATATTACCTATTCTATATAGAATATCGATGAAGAGACAATTTTTTTGTCCAATCCGATTTATTGCCAATGGGGCAATAAATCTTCCAAAAAAGAAACTCAGGCTCTCCGCTCTTTCAAATCCGATTTATTGCCAATGGGGCAATAAATCTTCCAAAAAAGAAACTCAGGCTCTCCGCTCGTTCAAATTAAAAAAACAGACCATATACTTATGGTCTGTTCGTGATCTCTATATATGGTGGGGAGGAGCGGGCTCGAACCGCTGACCTCTACGATGTCAACGTAGCGCTCTAACCAACTGGGCTACCCCCCCGACGCAAGAATGATTGTACCATAGATTTGACGACCCCGTCAAGGTATATTATGCATTTTTACAGGATTTATTGACGGAAGTTTTCCCCAGCTCATTCCCGGGGATTACCTTTTTTAGGCGTGTATCGAACGAGTCTGGTAATGGGTGTGAAGCAGATGATGCGCCTTATCGCTCCCAGGGTAATCCAAATAGGTACGGTAGATCTCTTGAATGGCCGGATTTTCGTGGGAACGGCGAATTGCCTTAGATTCGTCCTCCGAATAGATACCCGCCGCCCTTTCCCGTCGCACCTCATGGGTTGTGCCATAGGGCTGGCCTCCTCCACCGATACATCCGCCCGGGCAGGCCATGATCTCGATGAAGTGATACTCAACCTCCCCGCGTTGCACCCGATCGAGCAAGCGCCGTGCTTGACCCAGGGAATGGGCCACCGCAATCTTGAGCTTCGTTTCACCCAGGTTAATCTCCGCTTCCTTGATGCCATCTTCCCCACGAATGGCTTGGAAAGAAATGAGATCCAAGTCATCTCCTGTAAGCCAAGCATGGGCCGTTCGCAGCGCAGCCTCCATCACCCCTCCGGTTGTACCAAAGATAACCCCAGCGCCGCTAGACATCCCCAAGGGTTGGTCGAAGTCCTCCTCCGGTAGCGCATTGAAGTTAAGACCCGCTTCCTTGATCATTCGTCCTAATTCTCGGGTGGTTAAGACCGCGTCCACATCGGGAACGCCGTTTGCCGCCAATTCCGGTCGGCTTGCCTCAAACTTTTTAGCCACACAAGGCATGATAGAGACCACATAGATATCCTTCGGATCCATCTCTTTCTTCTCAGCATAATACGCCTTAACCAAAGCCCCGAACATCTCATGCGGTGATTTACATGTGGAGAGATTCGCTAAGAGATCGGGGTAAAAATACTCAGCAAATTTCACCCAACCTGGACTGCAGGAGGTGATCATCGGGAGTTTTCCGCCGTTTTTCAATCGCTCTAAGAGTTCAGTGGCTTCTTCCATGATGGTAAGATCAGCGCCAAAGTCAGTATCGAAGACCTCCATAAAGCCTAATCGGCGAAGAGCTGCCACCATCTTCCCCGTGACACGGGTTCCCGGAGGAAGCCCAAAGATCTCGCCTAAAGCAACGCGTACTGCAGGAGCGGTCTGCACCACCACATGCTTCGTCGGATCATTGAGCGCAGCCCAGACTTGAGGGGAATGGTCATTTTCTGTAATGGCCCCTACAGGGCAGACATTAATGCACTGACCACATAGGGCGCAAGCCACGTCCTTTAATTCCTTATCACCGGCTGGAGCTACCTTGGTGGCAAAGCCTCGTTCAACCAAACCCAGTGCGCAGACTTCCTGCACCTGATCGCAGGTGGCCACACAACGTCGACAAAGAATACATTTGTTGGGATCACGGACAATCGAAGGTGTCGATGTATCCTTTGGGTTATCGGATTTTTCTCCCGTATAGCGAGGATTGCGAATCGACATTTGTTGGGTAAGGCTTTGCAGTTCACATTGGCGGTTACGGACGCAATTCAGACAATCCTGCGGATGATTGGAGAGGATCAATTCCAAGTTGGTCTTCCGCGCCTGGAGGACTCTGGGTGTATGGGTCTGTATCTTCATCCCCTCCGTCACGGGTGTGACGCAGGAGGCTGCCAGATTCCGCGCACCTTCGATCTCAACGAGACAGATTCGGCATGTGCCTGTCGCTGGAAGATCCGGGAAATAGCATAACGTAGGGATATTCACTCCAGCAGCGCGAGCCGCCGATAAGACCGTCAAGCCAGCTGGAACCTGCACGGGTCGACCGTCGATAATGACTTGGACACTTTCGGACATCGCTCATCTCTCCTTCTACCGTTTGAAAAAAGAGGCTGTCCTTTTGGACAGCCCCATAAACACCTTATTTCTGATATTTCCCTCGCTCCACATAGTGAGTATGCAAGAGATGGTGGGACTTTTCACCCAACGGTTTCCCTAGATACTCATCGTACAATGCTTTGACGGCGGGATTCTCATGGGACTTACGCATCGGCATTCCGGCATCCTCTCGATAGATGGCCTCCATCCGCTTCTTTCGGACTTCGGTATTGGTGGGAATCGGCTGACCTCCACCGCCGATACACCCTCCGGGGCAACACATGACTTCAACGAATTGATAGTCGGCTTCACCCGCTTTGATCATGTCCAAAATCTTCCGGGCATTGCCTAAGCTATGGGCTACCGCCACTTTAACCTTTGTCCCATCCAAATCGACTGTTGCTTCTTTGATGCCTTCCAGGCCTCGAACATCTGTAAAATCAACAGATGGAAGCTCTTTGTTGGTCACGACCTCGTAGACCGTACGAAGCGCCGCTTCCATCACACCGCCGGTAGCGCCAAAGATTACCGCCGCACCTGTGGAGAGCCCTAAAGGAGCATCAAACTCCTCTTCCGGCAAGGTATCAAAGTTGATTCCAGCTTCCCGGAGCATCCGACCCAACTCTCGCGTGGTGAGGACGACGTCCACATCAGGATAGCCGGAGTCGGTCATTTCATCCCGCTCACACTCATACTTCTTAGCGGTACACGGCATAATAGAGACCACGTAGACATCTTTCGGGTCAATACCGGCCTTCTCCGGATAATAGGTCTTTGCCAATGCGCCGAACATCTGCTGCGGCGATTTGCAGGTGGATAGATGACCCAAGAGTTCGGGGTAGAAGTGTTCAATAAACTTGATCCATCCAGGGCTACAAGAGGTAATCATCGGTAGAGTTCCACCATGATTCAAACGCTCCAGTAATTCGTGGCCTTCCTCCATAATCGTTAGATCGGCGCTGAAGTCCGTGTCAAAGACTTTCGCGAAGCCAAGACGGCGTAATGCCGCCACTAACTTACCGGTGACTATAGCGCCAGGCTCCAGACCCATCTCTTCACCAATGGCCACACGGATAGCCGGAGCGGTCTGCACCACCACATGCTTTGAGGGATCCGCCAGCGCAGCCCAGACCTGATCGGTCTGGTCTTTCTCATAGATGGCTCCTACAGGGCAGACATGAATGCACTGTCCGCAAAGCGCGCATGCAATATTCCCAAGCTCTCCACCACCCACTGGAGCCACTGTGGTTTCAATGCCGCGATTGATGGGGGCTAAAGCAGAAACGCCTTGTACTTTTTCACAGACGGCAACACAGCGTCGGCAAAGAATACATTTCTCAGGATCGCGTACGAGGGCGGCGGTTGATGTGTCTCGACCGGTTTTAGTCCGAATCGGTTTCTCAAAACGCTGACTCCGAATGCCCATCTTCTCGGTTAGTGTTTGCAGTTCACATTTTTGATTACGAATACAATTCAAGCAATCCTGAGGATGATTCGAGAGAATAAGTTCCACATTCATCTTTCGCGCTTGGCGAACCATGGGCGTCGTCGTTAATACAACCATCCCATCGGTCGCCGGTTGAGTACAAGCGGCCTGTAAAGTACGGGCTCCTTGGACTTCGACGACACAAACCCTGCACATCGCTTTGACATCGAGTTCAGGATGGTAGCAAAGGGTAGGAATCTCGACCCCAGCCAACCGAGCCGCCTCCAGTATCGTACTCCCCTTTGGAGCTTCAACCTCGCGCCCGTCAATTGTTAAACGGATTGTTTCCATCTTGGTTTGTCACGTCCTTTCGGTAGTGAAGACTGCTATTATTAAAGCCCATTCACTCTCGCGTCGATTTTCATCCTACTTTCGACACGGAACGATTCATCGAGCAGTCGCCCGTCGGGCATTGACCGTGGAGATGCGCATCGAATTCTTGGGAAAAGTACTTCAAACAGGTCAGGACAGGATTTGGAGCCGCTTGCCCTAAACCACATAGCGCTGAAACCTGCATAACCTGTGAAAGCTCCTTCAATAGTTGCAGATCCGCTTCATCGGCACGCCCATCACTGATCTTGTGAACCAACTCATAAAGCCGGGCAGTTCCTTCTCGGCATGGTGTGCATTTCCCACAGGATTCATGCTTGAAAAACTTTAAAAAGCATTTGACGATATCAACGATGCAATGGGTTTCATCCATAATTAGCAAAGCGCCAGAACCCAATGCTGACCCCGCATTGGCCAGCGTGTCATAGTCCATCGGAAGATCGAGAAACTCAACGGGCAGGCATCCGCCGGAGGTTCCGCCGGTTTGAGCCATTTTGAAACCTAATCCGCCCGGAATACCGCCGCCCACCCCATAAACGATCTGTCGTAGCGAAATTCCCATGGGAACCTCGATCAGACCTTCGTTATGAATATCGCCGGTCATGGTAAAGACCTTTGTCCCTGGGCACTTTTCTGTTCCAAATCCTCGAAACCATTCAGAACCTTTCAGGATGATCGGCGCAATGTTGGCAAGCGTTTCCACATTATTGACCACCGTGGGCCGCCCCCACAAACCGGAGATACCGGGGAATGGCGGCTTGTATCGTGGCTCTCCACGATTACCTTCGATCGATTCCAGCAGCGCCGTTTCTTCTCCGCAGACATAAGCCCCAGCACCGGAGCGAACCTCCAGATCAAAGGAGAATTGGCTTCCAAAGATGTCCTCTCCCAAAAGACCCCATTGTCGCGCTTGTTCAATGGCTTGTTGCATTCGTTGGATCGACTGCTTATATTCGCCCCGAATATAGATAAATCCTTTATTCGCACCAACGGCATACCCGGCAATGGCCATTCCTTCTATGATTGAGTGGGGATCCCCTTCAAGGATTAGACGATCTTTAAAGGTTCCTGGTTCGCCCTCATCGGCATTACAGACAATATATTTCTGATCCGCTACCGTATTTGCGGTAAACGACCACTTTAATCCTGTTGGGAAGCCTGCGCCGCCTCGGCCTCGCAATCCCGAATCTTTGATGATTCCAACGACCTCCTGGGGTTGCATGGCGGAGACGGATTTCCCCAAGGCTTGGTAACCTTCGTTGGCAATATATTCTTCAATAGAGTCCGGATCGATTCGACCACAGTTCCGAAGAACGATTCGTTCCTGTAAGCCAAAGTAATTAGAGGGTTCAAATGTTACAACTGATTTTACTTCTTCTCTATTCTCCGTATATACACGGTTTTTAACGATACGCCCCTTGAGCAAATGCTCCTGGACGATAACCGGCACATCTTCAGTTGTTAAATTGGCATAGATGGTTCCTTCTGGATAAACTATGATAATGGGTCCTTGGCTGCAAGGTCCCAAACACCCCGTTTCCAAGACCCGTATCTCTTGAGCCAAACCATGGCGTGCAATCTCCGCGATGAGACGATCCTTTACAGCCCGACAACCTCCCAATTCACAGGGCGTGCCCCCACAAACCAGAACATGTGAACGGTAATATGCCATCATTGACCCTCCCTCTCCATCAAGTTATACGCTTGGAAATTCACGGATTACACCGTCAAATCTCTAATCGTAGCTTCGAAGAATTTCCTTGATCTTTTCGGGGGTCAAATTTCCATAGACACGATCACCGATCATCATCGCTGGAGCTACACCACATACACCAAGGCAGCTGGTGAGTTCCAATGTAAATCTATTATCTTCAGTGGTTTGACCGGCCTTTAACGACAATTCATCTTCAATAGTTTGTAAAACATCCATAGCCCCCCTTAAATGGCAGGGAGCGCTCTCGCAAAGGCGGATGATATGTTTCCCTTTGGGTTTTAATGAATAAAGCGAATAGAACGTTGCTACACCATATACTTTGCTTAACGAAAGGTTCAGTCCCTCCGCAATCATCGTCATGGCTTCTTCGGGAAGATATCCATAAACGTCTTGTGTCTGATGCAATACATCGATGAGAGCTCCATCTCGTCCTTGGTTCTTCCGGAGGATATCATTTACCCTCTCCCAATGGTCGACCCCACAGTCACATTTTCTCTCAGTTTGCAACCGTTACACCTCCACAGATTAATCGAATCGCTCATAAATTCATGGCGTCGAAGGCTTGTGGCGGAAATTAGATGCGGCGCAATAACGTTTATAGCAATTTCTTCGTTAAGTTCGTCATTTACTGAACCTGGCGATTATTCGCTGCGAACAACCCACTCTCCAATGATATTTCCATTGACGACGTGATTAGCAACGATCTGACGCGCTCGCTCCGTATTAACATGACCGTAGGTCACACTCTTTTGACCCGGGATCATCACATCGACCAATGGTTCCTGCTCACAAAGGCCAATACAGCCTGTTTGTGTTACTGTTACTTGCGACAACCCCCTTTTCGCAAGTTCATCCAAGATAGCGCCCATCGTTTCACGGGCACCAGCGGCAATACCGCAGGTTCCCATCCCAATAATCACACGAACGCCTTCGGAAGACTCACGCATCTGGATCATCTGTTTAGCCTGTTCCCTAATCTTAGCTAATTCTTCCAAGGATTTCATCGAATGCAACCTCCTCTTATGTTAATTTGTTCAATTTTTCACAAATTCTATTTTGAAAAAAAGGGCAGAAAACCCCATTAAGACCTATTTTTTTCATTATATAATCCCATTGAACACGTGTCAACTCATGACAAAACCTTTATCCAATGAACGATAGGAATTAATTGTAATTAATATTTACTATTCGATATTTAAGGCTGATTCCCTTCCGAAGATATTCGTATAGCCTAAGATATTCGTATAGATAGCTAGCTTAAATGAACTAAATGAAATCAGCAGAACCATCTCCATCTTTGAAGATATTCGCTATTCGCACTCCATATGCCCAAGAACGGTCGGCAAAAATGTTATCGAGGCTTTAAATGCCTGTTTTGAACATCTAAGAAAATATAACTCCATAAAAGGATGGCAAGCTTCAGGATATTGATTTTTTGAAAAAACCATCGTTTCGTGGAGAACTCCTTTCTCCTCCAATTGCTGGGCTAACTCGAGGGACTGGCTACATAACCAATCCCGCTCACTACAACAGATAAAGCTGGGAGGAAATGATGAATCAATGGAATAGATGGGAGATGCTAGTTCCTCCGAGGCTCCATTCAAAAACGCTTTGGCAGCGGACCAAATACCGGGAAAACCCGTTTCCTTCAAGGTCTTCAGATTATAGATTCCATAGAAAAGCAGGAGTCCTTTTACGTCGTTGGGTGAAAGTGAAGATTTGATGGTGGTATTATCAAAAAGCTGTCGTTCCCGAAGACCCGCGGCAAACCATGCCGCCATATGAGCACCCGCCGAATCACCCGCTAAAACCAGTCTCGTCGGATCACCCTGATATTCAGAGGCATGCAAGACGATCCATTCTATCGCTAAAGCAATATCATGCAGTGGTAAAGGAAACGGAAACCGGGGTGCTAACCGATAATTTATAGAAAACACCACATAGCCTTCTCTAGCATAACACTTACACAAACGAAGATAATTGTCCTTATTCCCGCTAACCCAACCTCCGCCATGTATAAAGACGATAATCGGGCGGCGACTATCTCCGGCGGGACAGACGATATCCATTCGCTGCTTTGAATCGTCTAGAGCATATGGCACATTTCGAAAGACCGCCCCGACCTTTGGCGCATTGGTATTGTAGATCAAGGTCCTTGCAACGGCATCGACAATGGTCAAAAAGAGTTTTTCAAGATATGCAATCATCTATCTCCCTCCCAATTGCCGTCGCATTAATAATCCTCTTCTTCTGGAAGAAGAGGATTATTAACTTCTATTTGCCCTTGAGCCTCTTGTTTTTTAAACGTTTGTTTAATTGGTTTAGAATAAATGCCTTGGGATTGATGGGTTCTCGCGGGTCCGCCATTCGATCGAACGTAATATGTTCTTTCTTTTTCTTACTCATTTATTCGCACTTATAATGCATGAGGCTCAGCACATCATAACCCTTGAGCTTCTCTCTGCCATTTAGAAAGTCTAACTCCACAAGAAACGCAAATCCCACGATCTCTCCGCCAAGCTTCTTAACCAATTCCGCCGTAGCGTTGATGGTCCCTCCTGTTGCCAAAAGATCATCGACGATCAACACCTTCTGCCCAGGCTCGATCGCATCTTTGTGCATCTCCAAAGCGTCCTCGCCATACTCCAGTTGGTAACTAACCCGTTCCACAGCGGCTGGGAGTTTGCCGGGTTTTCTGACCAGTACAAAACCACAACCCAATTTATAAGCCAACGGAGTTCCCAGGATGAAACCGCGCGATTCCGCACCCACCACCACATCGGGCTTTGTTGTAGCATAATGATCCGCAAATTGGTCGATGACGTAGCGCAACGCTTCTCCATTCTTAAGCAACGTAGTAATGTCTTTAAAACCGATCCCTGGCTTGGGAAAGTCCTGAACATTTCGGATAAGGGCTTTGAGATCCATGGGCAACAACTCCTTTTGTTTCGCTTGATCAAGAGTTAATAATAATTTATTGGTATCAATTTATTATGCATTTCATAGAAAAATTCGACTTGATTGGTTGAGCTCCTTCTTCTGTCATGAAGAAGTCTCTACGTCGGATGTTTCCACTCTTTTATGGGGTGGACGCGGTCCATAATACTGATAATATTGGCATTCTAACCGACCATTATATAGTTTTCGTTTTCGGTCGGCCCGGCGGCCAAAGACATTTTCGAAACCCTCATGGGCCGTTAGGATATAAAACGACCATGTATCCAACGGCTTAAAAACATCTCCCATCTCACGGTATAGCTGTTCGACCCCTTCGCGATCGCTCAATCGTTCGCCATAGGGCGGGTTACATAGGATGCATCCGTATTTGTGACTGTTTCGCAATTCAGTCAGGGGTAAGGTTTGAAGGTGTATCTGCTGGTCCAATCCGGCTTGTTTCCGGTGATACCGCGCTAAACTCATCGCTTTTTCGTCGATATCCGTTCCTATGATCTTCAACTTGAGATCGCGTCGAACCGCATCCCCCGCTTCTTCTCGGGCTTTCTGCCATAGTCGCGCTGGAACCTGGGGCCACGACTCGGCGGTGAATGACCTTCGGCTTCCAGGAGCCATGTTAAGTCCGATCATCGCCGCTTCAATAGGAATGGTTCCGGAGCCGCAGAAGGGATCGATGAGAATCCGCTCCGGATTCCAAAAGCTAAGATCGACCATGGCCGCTGCCAACGTTTCTTTCAGGGGAGCTTGGGCCGTGAGCTTGCGGTAACCCCTTTTATGAAGTCCCGGGCCGCTGGTATCGATCGTCAGGGTGGCAACGTCTTTGAGCAATGCAACCTCTACTTTATATTTCGGACCATTCTCCGAAAACCAACTCTTTCGATAGCGGCCCTTCATCTGTTCGACGATGGCCTTTTTGACAATGGCTTGGCAATCAGGAACACTAAAGAGCTTTGATTTGATGGACTTCCCTTCCACTGGAAACTCCGCATCAGCGGGCAGCCAATCGGACCAAGGAAGAGCCTTCGTTTTCTCAAAAAGTTCATCAAAGGTTAAAGCCGTAAACTCACCGACTCGGATCAAAACCCGATCTGCGCTACGGAGCCAGAGATTACTGCGGCATATTCCCATTTCATCTGCGCTATAGATGACTCTGGCATTTTCAATACGAGCGTTTTCATAACCCAAAGCCTTGACTTCTCTGGCAACAACAGCTTCCAATCCAAATGTGGCGGTTGCGATTAGATCGATTGATGACATAAAATGAACCTCTCTTACCCATAAGATTTACATTATGCATTATACCCCATATCGTCGCCGTTCTGCATTAATTTTCTTTGGTACAGTACTCTCATGGATTAATAGTATTTAAATAAAGTTTGTGGATTTATTGACACAAATTTTAAAAAGGAGAACCTAAATACACATTAATTCATTGTAAATAATAGTATTTTATTGTAATATTTAAACTAAATATACTAAATTTACGTAATCAACTTTCCGATAATTCTTATGATAGTTTATTCTTCCAATTGAAAGGTGGCTGTTTACCCATGTCGCGATCGTCACAACGCAGTCTAATCCCTAGAATTATATACAACTTAACGCATTTCAAAGAAAAACTAAGTATGAAACTCCTTCTCGGAATCCTCGCCATCTTCTTCTTCTCCTGCAATATTCTGATCATCGTTACCATAAACAGTTTTATGCCGGAGATCATCGCTTCAAAATTGAGCATGATGTCACTTAACGTATCGACAGTGTCCGGTCGTATCAACGAGTCCATCGAACGCCAAAAAGATTTCGGCCTAAGTCTTTCTCAGTCACATGAGGTAAGAAATGCGGCCCTAAACGGCTCCAATCCATCTGTCGATAGTTTATTGGAGAATCTCAACAAGCAGCATACAAACTTAAAGGATATTCAAATCTCCGATTCATCAGGGACAATTGTGGCAGCCAGCCATTCAAGGGTTGGAACCCGCCTTGCTAATCTTGACTATTTCAAAGCCGCCAGAAATGGAAGCGTATTTATCTCGAACGTTACTACGGCTCAAGACAGCGGAGAGATGTTTTATGCCATATCGTTCCCTATAAAAAGCGGTGGCCAAGTTGTTGGTGTTCTTTCATTACTTATGCAATGGGAGAGTGTTATGCGGGATATTCGGGGCATATATGAACAGGCTGGCTTGAGAGATACTTATATTGCAGACACTGCAGGTTTATATATCGACCATCCTAACCATCAAAACATATTAACGAAGAGCATTAGTGAGCTTCAGCTTGGAGGTGATATTTTAGAGAAACCCCATGATGTCGTCGATCAACGGAAGCTCGGTAGAAGAAATTGGATAGCCTATCATAGGGTTCCATCCACCGGATGGATCGTTATCTCACAGATGTCGCAATCGAAGATGTTTGCAACATTGAACGCCATTCGCATGAGAAATCTGTTTCTACTGCTTATATCCGTTGTAATCATGGGTTTCTTCGTTCATCATTTCCAAAATCATCTGGTACTAAAACCGCTAAGCAAATTGATCCAATGTATGAATGCGGTAAAGAGCGGTCATCTCGGAGTCAAGGCCAATATCTCCACCGGTGATGAACTTGAGTATATTGGCGCTCATTTTAATCAAATGGTTGAAAATATCAAGACGCTCATCCATAATGCGCAGTCCATTGTCAATGATGTCAAGGAGAGCATCATCAATCTGAAAGAGAGTTCAAAAAGCTCCGCTCAGGCTGCTGAAGAAGTCGCATCCACCATGGAACAGATCACGCGCGGAACCATGGATCAAAGCCAACACGCCGAAGAATCCACCGTATATATGAAGAATCTCTCTCAGCACATCGAAGCCATCGTCAATCAAGCCCAAGTCATGGAGAATACTATTGCACTGACCAAAGAATTGAGCGCGAAGTCAAATCAGGCCGTCAGCGATCTATTGAATAAAGCCAATCAAACTCGGGGAATTACCGATACCATCATCGAAAACACAAAACAATTAAGCGCAAACACCACCGAGATCCGTAAAGCATCCGACGCCATTGAGGCTGTGGCGGTACAGACCAACCTCTTAGCGCTCAACGCTTCGATCGAAGCTGCCCGAGCCGGAGATGCCGGCCTTGGATTTGCAGTGGTTGCCGAGGAGATCAACAAGCTCTCCGAACAATCCCGAAACGCGGTGGCAAGTATTAACAGCATGTCCCAAACCATCCTGCGCCAACTCGACACCTCCAGCAATAACGCAAGCCAGGCCTATGAGATCGTGAATGAGCAAACCGCAGCTGTCAATGCTGCTAATGAATCGTTCCAAAACATTACCGATCAAATGAATCAGTTCTTAAAACTCATCTCCGATATGACCACATTTATCGAGAAAATGAATCAGGTCAAAGAAAAAACGCTGTCCGCCATCGTCAATATCAGCGCCATCTCACAGGAAACTGCAGCAGCAACCGAGGAAGTATCTTCATCGGCCGAAGAGCAAACATCTATGGCACACCAAGTCAATGTGTTGGCATCGGATCTGAAATCCATCTCCGATCGTCTTGTAAGCGCCATTGAAGTCTTTAGTGTTTCGGAAGAGTTTTAACGAATTTTAACCGTCGACCTGATTTGTGAAAAAGGAGCTGTCCCAAAGATACGATCTGGGATAGCTCCTTTAAGTTATGCCGATTTTATGCTCCCATAGAATCGGTCTGAGCCCTGCGTCCGCGGACAAGCTGTCCTTCAATGCAGTCTTTCTTATCCATAATTACTTTCAAGTCAATCCATCGTTTTCGTGGCGATTAATTTAACCCCAGTGCCTGCCAGATCCTCCATGATCACTTCACCGATTTGAATGGGTGGTATAGCTTGAAGAGTTCTAATTGATTCCATCGCTGTAAGGAGCAATTTTTTGGGGATAGGGTGCGTTGTTTTTACCGAAAGCATCTGGGCACGGTCTTTCACTGCGACAACCGCCGTCAATACGCGGCGCGGATCCTTAGCTTCCGCCCGCGCATACTCTGCTCCCCTCCGGCAACCTTGACCGGATATCCGCTCACTATCATTATCTATTGTCACCCGGCATCCTAAAGGACAGATGATACAGGTCAACTCCATTTACAGATCGCCTCCTTCGAGACGGATAACTAGCGCATCGCTTTTATCATTAAGATCCTTTGGGTTCATTTTAAATCGAATGGTCTCCCCGGGATTAACAATGCGCAATCTTTCGCGTAGCGGACCAACCCATAAGTCCACGCCTTTTGCCGGACGCAACGGACGTATATATAGGGTGGCCTCTCGGTCCATCAATATCCGCTGCGGCACAACGGAACGAATTTGTTCTCCTCGAACCACAGGCAACACAGATATACCCTCTGAATGCTCCCCGCGGATATACGCCGCTGCTGAAGTACCCGCCAGCCAACTCTCTTCACTGACATCGTCAACAAGGTCGTGAACATGGGCCACATTGCCACAGGCAAAGATCCCAGGAACGCTGGTCTGATACGACGAGTCCACCCATGGCCCACCCGTTGCGGGATCTAACTCCCCCCCCGCCATGAGCGAGAGTTCATTTTCAGGGATTAACCCCACCGAAAGAACTAAAAGATCGCAGTCAATCAGAAATTCATTATCGGGGATAGGATTAAAGCAGTGATCAACGGGACTGGCCATAATTCCTTTAAGACGGTGGTCGCCTCGGATCTCCGTCACCGTATGGCTCTTTAGAAGAGGAATCCTATAGTCCTCCAGACACTGTACGATATTTCGCGTCAATCCGTTGGAATACGGCATCAGCTCTAAGACGGCAGCAACCTCAATACCTTCCAGTGTCAATCGGCGCGCCATGATTAGTCCAATATCTCCTGATCCCAGAATAACCGCTCGGTTGCCCGGCCGGTAACCCTCGATATTCATCAAACGTTGCACCATCCCCGCGGTATAGACGCCTGCCGGTCGTGTTCCGGGAAGATTGATGGCACCGCGCGGCCGTTCGCGGCAGCCCATGGTCAAAACAACTGCCTTCGCCTGATAACGAACGAGGCCCTCCTTTGGGCTCATGACCGTTAATACCCGGTCTGGCGAGAGTTGTGTTACAGTCGTTCCGGTCTTCATTTGAATTCCCTTGGCCGCCTTTACCTCCTGGATAAACCGGTGGGCATACTCGGGGCCGGTCAATTCTTCTTTAAAATAGCTTAGGCCAAAACCGTTATGGATACACTGCTGCAATATGCCTCCGGGTTCATCCAAACGTTCTAGAAGCAAGACTTCATCCACTCCTGCTCTAACAGCTGCTAATGCCGCTGCCATCCCGGCTGGACCCGCGCCGATCACTGCCAAATCGATGGATTTCTTGACCATAACCCCTTACCCCCCTCTCCCTCATATCGACCATTTTCTATCGTAATCGACCGCTTAATAACGGGCTTTCCGGACCACGTTTTGTGATATTTTCCGGTTCGATCCCCAGCTCTTCACTGAGGAGTTTAATTATTTTCGGCGTGCAAAATCCTCCCTGGCAGCGGCCCATGCCACTCCGGGTTCGGAGCTTGACTCCGTCGACCGTGGTTGCACCCCGCCGGATGGCCGAACGAATCTCCGCTTCGCTTATTGTCTCGCAACGGCAGATGATCCGCGCATAGCTGGGCTCTTCTGCAATAAGCTCCTCTTGATCGTTAGGACTCAGATCTCTAAAGCGAAGGTTCCGTCGGATCGGATTAAAATCCGCACGTTCCTGCAGCCTCAAACCTGCTTCTCTAAGATGCTCTACTAAAAGTTCAGCGATGGCAGGAGCAGCAGTAAGCCCTGGAGATGCAATCCCGGCCGCGTGATGAATTCGCGGAGTCCTTGGGGATGTCTCGATGATAAACTCTCCCCGATCCGACGACGCCCGCAAACCGGCAAATGCGGTGATTAAATCCGATGGTTTTACCGAAGGAAGCAGCGGAATGACATTCCGAAACACTTCATTCCACCCTTCCGCGCTGGTGGCAACGGCTATTTCATCCATCTCTTTCGCAGTCGGTCCAAGCATGATGTTTCCATCCACGGTGGGTATCACTAGAATTCCTTTGGATATCGGGGTCGGCAAGGGAAAGATCGTGCGCTGAACCAAGCCATCCAACCGTCTGTCCAGGAGATATTCTTCGCCTTTTCGCAGACGAATCGTGAAGAAAGAATCGCTGGCCATTCGGGCGACATGTTCCGAATAAACGCCTGCAGCATTGACCAGGTATTCTGCTTCATAAAAGCCTTGGGTTGTCTGAATCAGCACATTCCGTTCTCCCGTATTAAGAGCCAATACCTCGGTACCCAGCGCTAATCGAACCCCATTAGCCACTGCGTTCTCGGTTAGCGCATAGACCAGATCGAACGGAACAACAATGCCGCTGGAAGGCGCTGAAAGCCCACCGATGAGGTGTGGGGAGAGATTCGGCTCCAATCGATGGAGTTCTTCGGCATTGACCAAAACCGTATCCATAACTCCATTGGCCTTGGCATTTTCCTGAAGGTCCTTGAGTTTTCCCCATTCTTCTTGCTTCTTTGCCACGACCAGCGAACCGTTTTGTCGATACAGAAATCCCAATTGCTCTGCCATTTCCGGGTAGAGTCGGTTCCCCTTTACACAGAGTGTCGCCTTTAAGCTGCCGGTTTTGTCATGAATTCCGGAATGAATGATACCGCTGTTGGCCTTTGACGTCCCAAAACCCACATCCACTTCGCGTTCGAACAGAATAACCCGCAACTTATACCGGGATAGCGTCCGGGCCAAGGCTGCTCCTACAACACCTGCACCAACAATTGCAACATCATATCGTTCCAACAAATTGCACTCCTTTTCCCAAACTCTTTACCCGTCAAATTCAACGTATGAATGCATTTATTATCAATCCTCAATCAAAAATGTCCTCTATAATATATTCGTCATCCGCTGATGAACCGCTTATACTTTATGATAAAAGAAAAAATGACCGAACAATCCCTTGGATTGCTTGGTCACTAACTTTTCGTTAATCTGCTAAGCTTTTATCATTAATTATGATTATAAAGTTAATTCAGCAAGAAAGTAGTCAGAAGACAGGAGCCAGTATTCAGAATGCTCCGTCACAGTTATTCATCGATTCAAGGACGCCTTTTATTCTCCCACAAAGGCGCTAAGGGTTTAAAACAATAAAAATTTACAGGTATTGTGACTAATAACTTCTGAATTCTGAATTCCGACTTCTAACTTTATTTCTTCTGATTACTGACTCGAGTAATCTTAATAATTCACCCCCACCTTTGCGCTCTTCGCGCCTTTGCGAGAGAACATCGTCCCCTTCCCCCAAAGGCCTTCTCAACCGTTCCAACTCCTGTCTCCTGACTTCTGACTTCTGAATTCTGACTTCTGAATTCTAACTCTATTTCTTCTGATTACTGACTCCTAAGTAATCTTAATAATCATATCTTTAATTATTCCTCGACCTCCCAATGCTTCGCTCGATCAACGGCTCTTTGCCAGCCCTTCCAGAGCTTTTCACGGGTCTCTCCTTGCATCGCCGGTTCAAAGGTTCGTTCCATCTTGACCAATGCACAGAGTTCAGCGGGATTATGCCATAAGCCGCATCCTAAACCGGCGATAAATGCCGCTCCTAGCCCGGTCAATTCCAGGGAAGTATTGCGTTGAATCGTCAAATCGCATAGATCAGCCTGAAATTGCAGGAGAAAATTATTGGCGGCCGCTCCACCATCCACCCTTAGTACCGTTGGTCGACGGCCCGCCGCCTCAGCCATGCTGTCCACAACCTCCCTCACTTGAAATGCCATGCCTTCCAGCGCCGCACGGATCAGATGATTTCGATTGGAACCGCGCGTTAACCCCAGAATGGCTCCCCTTGCGTATGAATCCCAATGGGGAGCGCCAAGTCCGGTAAAGGCTGGAACAAAATAGACGCCTCCCGTGTCGGGAACAGCCAAGGCCATCTGCTCTGATTCTGCGGCACTCTCCAGGATTTTTAGCTCATCCCGGAGCCACTGGATCGCCGCTCCCCCCACAAAGACGCTCCCTTCCAATGCATAGGTGGGTTTTCCCTGCATATACCAGGCGATTGTAGTCAAGAGGCCATGACGGGGCCGACGAGGCGCATCCCCCGTATTCATCAGCAAAAAGCATCCTGTCCCGTAAGTGTTCTTCAATGCTCCCTGGGTCATACATCCTTGCCCGAAGAGGGCTGCCTGCTGATCACCCAATACCCCGGTAATGGGAATCGCGTGTCCAACCACCTTAGCATCGGCCTCGCCAAAAGACCCAGCCGATGGTCGCACCTCAGGTAGAATTGCTCTAGGAATATCAAAGAGCCCACAGAGTTCCCCATCCCAAGCTAGGGTATGAATGTTAAAGAGCATCGTGCGAGACGCATTCGAGTAATCGGTGGCATGAACCTTACCTGTGGTAAGTTTCCATATCAACCAGGTGTCTACGGTGCCGCAGATCACCTCTCCCCGTTCAGCACGTTCCTTGAGTCCTTCGACATTACGGAGGAGCCACTCCAGTTTGGTCGCTGAGAAATAGGGATCAATCCGTAGTCCGGTTTTCTCTTGGATCATGCTTTCCAGACCTTTTTGTTGCAGCTCCGTACAACGCGGAGCCGTACGGCGGCATTGCCAAACCACGGCCGGATATACAGGCCTACCCGTCATCTTATCCCAGACCATCACGGTTTCCCGTTGGTTTGTTATACCGATGGCAGTAACAGCACTCCAATCAACTCCTGGCAATCCCCGCAATTCATCGAGGCCGTTCTTGACACTTTCCCAGATGGCTTCAGGATCGTGCTCCACCCAACCTGGGTTTGGATAGTTCTGCGAGAACGGATGGTAAGTCTTGTGGATCAGTTCACCTTTTTCGTCGACCAACTGTATGGTTGTTCCGGTGGTGCCTTGGTCGATGGCGATAACTGTCCTCTTCATGAAACTTCCCCCTCTAAGCTCTGAATACGTCAGGTGGCGCCCTAATGGGAACAGCGGACGGATAGCATTCAAACCCTTAACGCTTAACAAGGCGACCTCCACATCAATTCGGGGTTAACCGCTCATTGAGCCAGTCCGTGATGGCGCGGAAGACCTCCTCGTTTTGAGACTCATTATGGATCTCATGATAGAGATCGTCCCAGATCTTCACCCGACTATTCCTGGCCTTACCTCCAAATTCTCGGGTTGCCTCTGCGGATGTAATAGGGTCGCCGCCGCCGTGCATCAACAAAAGGGGAATATTCAGCTCATCTCCATGGTCGATTGCCCACTCCCCTGACCGAACCACCGAAAAGAACAGTCGAATTGAGATTTTATCATGGACCAACGGATCGTTGATATAGGCTTCCGCAACCCGAGAATCGTGGGATAAACCTTGCAGATTCAATTGATTGGAGAGCGCCATGCGAGGATGAATAATATAAAGGAGCCGGATAAGCGCTTTTTGAAGGATCGGTAGTCGATACGCCAGCCGCAACCAGGATCCTGTCGCAATAATCCCACATAGCTCCGGATGGCGGCGCAACGCATAGTTAAGCGCCAGATTGCCACCCATGCTATGGCCATAGAGGAAGAGAGGCAAATGGGGATAGCGTGTTCTTGCCTCTTCCAATAGAAGATCAATATCATCGAGTATCGCTTCGTAGGAAGGTATATCACCGCGTCGTCCCAGAGACTTTCCGTGCCCACGAAGGTCCATAGCAATGACGACAAAATTCTCAGTCTTTAAAGCATCGGCTACATGGTTATACCGTCCACAGTGTTCACCGAGACCATGCAAGAGACAGACAACACCCTTGGGTTCATTCGATGGCGTCCATTGTCGAAGATAAAGATCGACACCATCACGGGATGCTCTAATCGAGTTGGGATTTAACATGATATCCCCTCCCTATATTCGATCCCAATAATAAAATCATTCCTCCCATTATTGTTTTTTCCTTTAAAATTTGCAAATGTTATAATCATTAAGACAAAACCATGCTTGTTTATATATATTGTCGTTTCGTTGTTATTTGCAATAATAAATCAGATTTATTGACCTACAACAATAAATCTTCCAAAAAATAAACTCTGGCTCTCCGCTCCTCCAAAATAAATAGGGGCGACTCCATGAGTCGCCCTATGATATGAATATGTGTTTATGATTGGACCACGGTGTATTCTAGAGTGCTTCCTTCCAACGTGGTGATGACTTTGGGAGCGGTTCCCTTCTGCCAATTGGCGAAGAATAATAGGGGGATTTCGAGGGAACCTCGTAATGGCGCGTAGCGTTTATCTCCAGCAACCGCATCATAGGCAAAACCTATTGCAGCTTCCAGGTAGCCGTAGATGGCGACGCCGCGAGGGTAAAAATGAAGGTTATTGCCGTAAAATGTCTCAAAGAAAGAGGCCAAACCCTGTGTATTGGTGGCTAACTGCCAATCCCAATAGCGCTCCGCCAAGTTCAAGAGATCAACACCACGATATGCTGCGGCGATATCCCGGAGCATATTCATGGAGACCCAGCCGACTTGCGGGGCGCTGCCGGCCAAACCAGGGACATTGATGTCAATATGCTGCGTATCGACATAGCTGGTATGACGACAACCATATTTACCCATGGTTTTTTCCGTAGCCGTTCTTATGTCTTCCCTCAACCGCTCCAGCGACATACCGGCCTCGTAGTTTACCATATCGAGAAGGGCCAGACCGTTGGCGGTATAGATATGATAGGCATCCCAACCTCTTAATTCCCCATGCATCACCTGTCCTGACCAGGGATTGACGATTCCGTCGATGGTCTGAGTCAGGGTAACGACATAATGATCGTCTTTCCAACCATGCTCTTCCAATGTCTCAAGGGCGCGGGCAGCAAACTCCGTATAGCGCTCCAGTCCCTTATCGCCAACATACTCCAGCATAATGCGCCCCACTTGACAGGCGGCCATCGCTTTGACACCCAAGTAAACTTGCTCCGATCCGAATTGGATGGCGGGCGAGGCGTCATCGATGGTGTTGGCGCACCCCTTGTTGGGGATGCCGTTGCCCGTCGTATCGCATGCCACGATGAAGTCCATGAGTTTTCTTATGAAACCGGCATGCTCCCGGATCACCGCGTCTCGGCCTGTTCGACGCCAATGGGCGTAAGCCAAAAGAATATAGTTGACATTCTCCTCGACTTCCATCTCATGGGGATAACACTGGCAATTCGCCACAGCAAACTGACCCATGTCATGGGATAGAAACAATGTCCCCCTGCCAAGCTCACCTAAACACTCAGCGCCGTCTTTTCCAAAATCAGGCCACTGATGAAGCTCCATCTCCAGGAGTTCCGGCCATACCGAAAGGTAGAAAGGTCCTTGAGTATACTCCACATCGACGGTGGAATGGAAATAGCAAGAACCCTCCCAGACGCTGAACCAGTCCCGTCCGTCCGGTCGGGTTACCCACCATGTATTGGCGAGCCATGCATGGATCGTCTGACTCATAAGATGGTCCAAAGAGACCCCGAGGTTATGCCCGGCCAACACCCCATCGACGCGCGCTGAGTTTTCCGCGACAGCGCCAGCATTGTCTCTAGCCCAAGACGCTACATCATCAAGACTGGCAAAGTACTGAGTATAGTGAAAGGGGCATAGATTACCTTGAACTTCAAGTACCGGCTGATCGTAGGAGCACCATGCCAGGCTTAACCTTGGACCTTTTTCACCACGATGTAAGGAAAATGCCTTCTCAAGACGATTGCCTCTCCACTGCCCTTCAATGGCAACCAAACGGTCATGGCAGGTCAATTCATCGATGACAAAAAGCTCTTGAGGCAAAGCAGTTTCCACACCAGCGCCCGTCGGACGCATAAAAGGAGACCGATACACGACTTCTCGCTCCTCACCCTGCCCAGTTATGGTCAGATGCTTGCTGGCGAATTCTATAAAGAACTGTCCTGTGCTCGCCTCACTATGCTGAGGGGTCCAGCGGAAATTTGCCGCAAGGCGTTCCACCTCAAGATCGAAGAAGATAACAGGCGTGGTGCTAAACTGAGCATCCCTCGGGCGAAATGGTATTCTGGCTGTGAGTTTTAGGTGGATACCACTGACCGGATCGACTCCCCCCAATGTCATGGTGGTCGCGGTCGAACCCTGATCCGTGAATTCGAAGAACTCCCCTTCACTTGTCAATGGAAGGTGAATTTTTCGATCACCCCAGTCGATTCCTGCTCGAATCTCCATCGGCCCACCCGGAAATGCACCATGGCGAATTAAATAACCCGTACCTGCCATTGGGTCCCATCCCACTCCCAAACGAGAACCCAGGACTGTTAAGAGATCTCCCATCAATTGCATCTTCGGCGCTCCTTTCATTCCTATGATATATCCTGCCCTCAGCGCTCGGGTATGTAGCCTCTGCTTGAATCTCACCCTTGCCCTATTCCCAAAACATTCAGGCGACGGGGAAACGGATAATCCAACAGTTAGGGAATGGGTTTAATATTCCACTGATCCCTTGCCTCCACGGAATGGGAAAAGACATATCGATAAGGGTTGCCCCTATTTCAGTCCCGGAGTCGGCATGCTTTGAAAATAAACCGACTCCTCATCAAGATCCTGCTCACGTCGCCCCTGTTCGACGTGGCTGACTGTCACATTTCCATAATATATAAAAATGAACGCGGACTCTTGCCGCGTTTTGCCCATTACTGTTCAAATATTGCTTTGCGGTACTCCGTGGGTGAACACCCGTGATGGTTTTTGAAGACGCGGTCGAAGGTCTGAAGACTGTTAAAGCCTGCTTTGAAAGCCACCTCGGTCACGGTATCTTCCGTACTGGTCAAGTACCATTCGGCTCGTTTGACCCGAAAACTATTAAAATATTCGCCAAAGGTCATCCCGGTGGACGCCTTGAAGAAACGGGTAAAATGAAAAACACTGAAATTGGCGACGCGAGCGACATCCGCGATGCGAATGCCTTCGTCCAAGTGCTCTTCCACATACTGAAAGACCTTATTCAAGCGTTGGAGTCGTTCCAATCGGTTCCGCCGTTCTTGTTGAGAGAAACGTTCCATTGGAACGGAACGAAGAATAAGAACAAGAAGATCCAAGAGCCTGGCTTTGAGTGATAATGCATATCCTTCTTGTCTGTCCCGATACTCTTCAGCCATTTTGTTGATCTGCTCTTCCAATGCACGATGGTGGTTATTGTTTTCAACCCTATTTCCATCCAGATAAGTTAGTAACGGTTGGATTATCCGCCGATCACTTAGAACAGCGGCGTAGGTCTCGAAGAATACATTTCCAAATTGAACAATAATCATCCGACAGCCCGTTGACTGCGATAGAAAGGAATGAACAATCCCCCCGCCAATCAGGAGAATATCACGGGGATTCAAGCGATAAACCTCACTATCCAGGCTGATCTGGACACTGCCTTCCAAAAGATACACGATCTCCATCTCACCATGCCAATGGGGAGGAAACTGTGTGTTTTCACTGATAAAGAGGTCAAATGGGAAGCTATGGTCTAATAGATTCCGCTGATGCCAGGCTTGCATGGCTGCCTCCTCCAATGGCTTGTCCTGATTTTTTTATCAATCTATACAATCTATATGTCTATTATAGACGAATTCTAGGCCAAACTCAAAATCCAAATCCGGTCCTCATCAGATCAATGCCGTACTAAAATAGCGTTCGGCTCGATCCGGCAGAATGGTGACGATCGTTTGATCCTTCCCCATTTTTTTGGCGATTCGCATGGCCGCCCATACATTGGCTCCTGCCGACGTACCGACTAAGAGCCCTTCGACGCGTGCCAGCAAGCGAGCTGTCTCAACGGCGTCATCATCCGTCACTTCCACCACTTCATCAACGATGGATGGATCTAAGACGGCAGGGATAAACCCGTCGCCAATTCCTTGGATCTTATGAAGTCCGGGCTCATGACCCAGCAGGGCCGAGACGTTCTTGGGCTCAACGGCGACCACCTTAACTCGGGGGTTTTTCTCCTTTAAGAAGCGACTTACACCGGCGAGGCTCCCTCCGCTGCCTAATCCACAAACAAAGGCATCGATGGTTCCCAGGTCATTCCAGATCTCCGGACCGGTGGTACGGTAATGCGCCTCGGGATTATCGGGGTTCTCAAACTGCTGCGGAATAAAGATATTTGGATCTTCGGCCTTAAGCTCGGCAACTTTACGCAGACACCCATCAATACTCTCTTCAGCGGGCGTTAAGATCAATTCGGCTCCAAAGGCGAGGATAATCTTCTTCCGCTCTTCGCTCATGTTCTCCGGCATAACGATGACTACACGGTAGCCTTTTTGTATTCCCACCAAAGCCAAACCGATGCCGGTGTTTCCCGATGTCGGTTCGGCGATGGTCATTCCCGGGTGAAGCACACCCCGGCGTTCGGCTTCTTCCACCATAAAACGGGCGATCCGATCTTTAATACTACCGCCAGGATTGAAGAATTCCGCCTTGGCATAGACACGGGCTCCTGTTAAGCGTTGGAGAGAAACCAAGGGAGTCTGACCGATTTGGTCAAGTATAGAATCGACGATCATATGCAGCACTTCCGTTTCCCCATAGAATTCCAGGAACTTCTTTAAATTTAATCCTATGCATTCAACGTTATGAGAGTTCCCGTAGGATGATTCCTTCGATATCCTTCTTTACCGCGTCTCCATCAAACTCCTCTGCTAAGAGATCCATCAGGATAAGGTCATAGGCTCTACCACCTACAATTCGTGCTTGCCGTCTCCGACCGATCTCCTGAAAACCCACCTTACGATAGCAATGAATCGCAGCTTGATTAAAAGCGTATACCCCCAACATGACGTTATTGAGATTTAGAAGATTAAAAGCATAGTCCAACAATAGGCGCACGGCTTCCGTGCCGTACCCCTTCCCCCGAAACTCCCTTTCGCCAATGGCGATCCCCAGCATCGCACAGCGATCCACCGCATTCACCGCGAAAAGGAGACAACGGCCGATGGATCGGTTGGTGGCACGATCCACAATGGTAAATACAGGTTCGGGTTGTTTCCAAATACGAGCAATCATCTCTCGATAACCGTCCACTGTTTGCTGAGTATAGACCTCATCTCCGAGAAGAAGGGATACCTCAAGATCGTTGAACCATGCAGCCCATAGCTCTGCATCGTCAAGGCTTGGCGGTGAGAGAAAACATTTTTCCCCGACTAATTTCGGATAATGAGTCATGGTGTTTTAAACCTCCATCTCAATAGATACCATGGATAAAACATGTGATTATATTCCACAACCTACCATACTTTCCTCTTCAATTTCGAAAATACCCCTGGAGTACCCTCGCCCTATCCCTGTCCCTCTCCCGAATCATCGGGCGAGGGAAACAGTTAATCTGACGGTTACTTATCAATTTGACCGTTCCCCTTCTCCCAAGGTGTTGGGAGAAGGGACAGGGATGAGGGTTTGACTCCAGTTTCATCCCGTATCAGTTTGCTTTGGAGGGCAAACATCTTCTCACAGCCATCATAGTGCCCGCTTGCCCCAGCTTGCCCGGAGTGGCCAATAAACGCCACCATTACTTTGGCAGAATCTTCACTCGCATAATCGTCCGAAGATTCTCCGGTCGGGTCTTCCGTAAGTCGTTGAGATAAATATCGTGGGTATCTTGCTCACAGTCCAAACCTTGACCATCCAAATGGTCCTTCATCTTCATTAGGGTCGAATTCATCTCTGAATACGGTCCACGATGAAGAATCTGAGCGCAATAACCTTCGGCAAATGACTCCAAGCGCATTCGTTCAGGATAACAAGTCTTCTTCTTTGCATTGGCTTCCTCTATCGCCTTTTCAACCCGCTCTTCTGTGATTAAATCGGGTTGACGGATCATCATCGTCCACTGAAAGATTTTTTCTTCTCGATTTAAGAACCATCGCACTTCCATGGGAGAGACCTTCACTCGTTCTTCCCTAGGCAAGGCAAACTTCATCAGATACGAAATGGTATAAAGGGTTTGGGCCGCCTCCTGAAACTCGACATTCTCCGGCCGCCCCTCCCCATCAAAGCTCAGGAACTTCATTGTTGGAATCTCTACTAACGATACGTTCTTTGCAGAGGCGCGGTAATACTCCAATTGGGAAATCTCCATCGAAAATACCTCCTGTTTTCTTTTGATTCATTTTAACTCTTGATGCATGACATATCATGTCATCCCATAAAAAAAAGAGCTCTCCATCGAGAGTTCTTTAATCGCCCTAACCGTAAAAAGATCAACCTCAGGGGTAGTACCTTTTCAACCAATCCAAATCCTTTCGTTCCTCATTATTCCTATACCAACCTTCTTCAAAGAGACCCGAAATCCGTTGAAAATATTCTTCATACATCTTGCCCACGCGTTCCAAAGAATAATTATTGGCTGCCCATTGACGGCAGTCTTTGGGTTGGATCTTGCCGATGTTTTTAACGGCCCAGCAAAACTCCTCCATCGTACGGCATCGGTAGCCCGTTACTCCATGTAGAACCGTCTCTGGAAATACCCCCCAATCGCTGGTGATCACCGGTGTGCCACAGAGTTGAGCCTCAATATTGACACCGCCAAAGGGTTCAAGATAGAAGGTGGGCATAAGGACTGCCTTGGCATTGCCCATTAGTTCATCTCTCTCTTTGGGTCCAACAGCCGGCAGATAATGAATGTGCTTCTCCGCTCCAAGATTTAGTCTCTCACCGGGGTTATCCAAGCTGCCCTGGCCCACAATATATAATTGATGGCCCGTAGCCTTTGCCACATCCGATGCCACTTGGACCCCTTTGCGCCAGATAATTCGGCCAAAATAAAGGAGATAATCATGCTTATTCGGCTGATAGGTAAAGTCTTCGACGTTGTAGTAGTTGGGGATGACCGCGTCATACCATAAACCGTCGTCTTGTTTTAAGAGGCCATAAATGTAATGCATCCATGCATAGGATTCAAAGACCCGAAATGAGGAGAAGACCCCGGTATATCCAACCCCGGATTCCACCGTCATGAGCTGAACAGCCTCGGCAATGGGTTGCTGATAATTGCCCATAGGGCATAAAAGGATATCCCGTTCCTCCCGGCGTTCAACAATGGCATTGATGGCATTTTGGGTAAAGGTACGATGGGCAAAGTCCATCGGATCGTGTTTAAAAAACTCTTTAGAATGATCATAACGACCATAAGAGCGCTCCAAAACATCTTGACTTGAAACTGGAATGAACTCGTCACATTCGACTTCCGATCCTTCGACCCCGTAGAAGAAGATGGTATGACCGAAGGATTTTAGCATCTTAGCCAACTTTACAATTTTTTGGGTATACGCACAAGCTGAATTCTGCCGGTTTGTCGCCAAATGAGCGAGACCAAGAAGGTGAAAGCGGATTTTATTCATGCTATTTTTCTCCTTATTCTAAGATGGGTTTGTTAAACCAAGGAGAATTGCACCTGTATTTCAGGTACAATCCTCCCCAGTTCGGCTTAGACGAGACGAATGATTAGAATCGAGGCATTGACTTGATTCTGAACGCCACCGATCTCGGTTTGAAGGTTAACTGGATTGAATGAGGTATGGTTGCGCAATGTCAACGTGGCAGGCGCCGTGATGGGTACGATAACCCGGCCGTTATTATGGATATTAGCCGCTCCAGTACTATAAATTGTTCCTGGAATCAGAACACCATTTGTGAACAAGGCGAATTGATTGACGCGGTCGGCTTGAACCATGAAGGTTATCTCATAAAGACCGCTCTCAGTAATCAGTATTTCGGCAGTTCCTGGTTGATGCACTATTCCTCCGGCGATCCATCCATTGGTATCAAAAGGAATAGCTTCTTCCAGATCAATACCCTCAATTTCGCTGATATTGTAAATATAAGCCTGTGTCGCAGGAAATCCAGGTCCCGTTGGGCCTTGAGGTCCTGTCGCTCCCGTAGCTCCGACCGGGCCTTGCGGTCCGACGGGGCCAGTGGCTCCTATAGGTCCAGTAGCTCCCGTTGGTCCTTGAGGTCCTGTTGCTCCCGTAGCTCCAACTGGGCCTTGCGGTCCGATGGGGCCGGTAGCTCCAGTCGCTCCGACGGCTCCTGCAGGTCCAGTAGCTCCCGTTGGTCCTTGAGGTCCTGTTGCTCCCGTAGCTCC
>OBJA01000200.1_pt1 | contig 58530 bp, 52 predicted proteins | sample 1519751 | NCBI WGS metagenome assembly OBJA01 (sample SAMEA3881238, study PRJEB22517) | soil metagenome | biome: lake sediment; feature: soda lake sediment; material: sediment, water from around vicinity | place: India | collected 2013-12-23 | depth 3 m
GAATCGACGTATAACTGTGCCGGAGCATTCTGACTACTGACTCCTGTCTTCTGACTCCTATCTTGCTGAATTAATTTGGTTTCTTCGTGTACTTCGTGCTCTTCGTGGTTGAATAATCAAAGCCTTTATTCTGTCTTCGAAAGGACGCCGCAAGGCGTTTTTCTTATTGTGTAAGAGCGGAGAGACTGAGTTTCTGCATCGAATCCATGTTACTGTTGGAAGAGGTTATGTGAAAATCATGAAATAATTCGAGAATAAAATCGGTTTGGATACAGAAATACAACTTGATTTTCACACATATCTAACATACAATTATCATTATTGAAGCAAATATCTTCTGATGCTGCGGAAATGCAGAAAAATACATAACACAATTATAACAAAAGTTGTCATCGTAAATCTTTAGCAAATAACAAAGGGGGAGGGGTTTGATGGAACAATAACTTTGTAATGAGATGTACTCATACTAATCTAAAAATGGGAGGTCGTACCATGAAAAGGAGATTCAAAGGTGGTCTATGGTCTTTAGGCGTATTATTGATAACCATATTAATCGGGACCGGGCTTGGATATGAGCAGGCCTCAGCAGCAAGCAAATTCAAAGTGGCCTTTGTTTATGTTGGGCCCGTTGGTGATGCGGGATGGACTTATGCCCATGATGCGGGTCGTCAATATTTAGTGAAGAAACTGCCCAATGTTCAAACCACTTTTGTTGAATCGGTTCCTGAAGGCGCCGATGCAGAACGCGTCTTAACCGAATTGGCTGAAAAAGGTAACAAGGTGATCTTTGCCACCAGCTTTGGTTACATGGATTATGTCATCAAAGTCGCGGCCAAATATCCCAATGTCACTTTCCTTCACTGCAGCGGATATAAGACCTCAAAGAATGTGGGGACCTACTTTGGCCGTATCTATGAGGCCCGTTACCTATCTGGAATTGTTGCTGGCAAGTACACCAAGAAAAACACCATCGGCTATGTCGGGGCATTTCCCATTCCCGAAGTGGTGCGTGGTATCAATGCCTTTGCTTTGGGAGCCCAATCTGTGAATCCCAATGTCAAAGTTAAAGTGGTCTGGACCAATACCTGGTATGATCCGGCGACGGAGAAAGAGGCTGCCAAGAGCCTATTGAATGCGGGTGTTGACGTCATTGCCATGCATCAAGATACGCCCGCGCCGATGCAAGCGGCCCAAGAAAAAGGCGCTTATGCCGTGAGTTACAACAGCGATATGCGCTCCTTTGCTCCGAAGGCGATCCTAACCGGTCCGGTCTGGAACTGGGGTCCCTATTACGTCAAAACGGTAAAAGACGTTATGGATGGCACTTGGAAATCTTCCGAATACTGGGGCGGTATGGCTGACGGTATTGTAAACCTCGGGCCCTATGGCTCTATGGTTACTGCGGATGTTAAAAAAATGGTGGATCAAAAGCGCAGCATACTCCTGAAAGATGACTATGCGGTCTTTGTCGGCCCCCTTAAGGATCAATCCGGTCAGATCAAAGTGCAGCAGGGTCAGACCATGTCGGATCAACAGATGTTATCCTTTGACTGGTTTGTCCAGGGCGTCGAAGGAACCATTTCAAAATAAACATAAAAGAGACTAGCAATGTTTCGGAATATGTCGGCGGTTTGCAGCCGACATATTCCATAAAACCAACGGGGAAGGATGATGCTCATGGGTACGGTGCCGATGGTGGAGATGATCGGGATCACCAAAAGGTTTCCCGGAGTGGTTGCCAATGACCGAGTTTCACTATCGATAGAGTCCGGTGAGATCCATGCGCTTCTTGGAGAGAATGGCGCAGGCAAAAGCACCATAATGAGCATCTTAACCGGTCTTTACCAACCGGATGAAGGCGAAATTCGTATTCATGGAAAAAAAGTGGAGCTGTTATCACCCAGGGATGCGGTACGGCATGGTGTGGGCATGGTGCATCAGCATTTTAAGCTGGTAAAACCATTTACTGTTGCAGAGAATATCATGCTGGGTCTTCAGGGATTGAAAGAAATATACGATGTGAAAAGCATCGAAGCGGAGATACTGAATTGTTCAAAAGAGTATGGACTTCGAATCGATCCTCGGAGTAAGATTTGGCAGTTGTCCGTCGGCGAGCAACAAAGGGTTGAGATCGTAAAGATGTTATATCGTGGCGCTGACGTCCTGATCCTTGATGAACCAACGGCCGTTTTGACGCCTCAGGAAACGACGGAGTTATATCGAACCTTGCGGAAAATGGCGGAGCTCGGTAAAGCGGTCATTGTGATCTCCCATAAGCTGAACGAAGTGATGGATCATACCGATCGCATTACGGTTCTCCGGGGGGGACAGTTTGTTGGAACGGTGAAAACCCGTGAGACTTCAGCTGAAGAGTTGGCCAAGATGATGGTGGGTCGTGACATCGCACGAAGCATGGAGAGGCTAAATACTTCATTTGATGGTGTTGTCCTTGAATTGGAGAATGTATCCGCTCTCGGAGACCGAGGACGGTTAACTTTAAAAGGGGTTTCCTTAACAGTTCGATCAGGGGAGATCCTAGGCATTGCTGGTGTGGCTGGCAATGGGCAAAAGGATTTAGCGGAAGTCATCGCGGGGCTCCGTCGAGTTGAAAACGGCGTTATTCGCTTTAATGGGCTAGATTATACCCTCTCCAACTGCAAAAAACGAATTGACGTTGGGGTTAGCTATATTCCTGAGGATCGGATGAGTACGGGATTGGTGCCGAACCTTAACGCCGTCGAGAATGTGATCTTAAAGAGTTATCGTCGAATGAAGGGCTGTTTCCTCCAATGGAAAAGTATACGCGAAGCTGCGCGCAGCCTCATTCAGCGCTTTGAGGTCAAGCTGGCCAGTGCCGATAATCCAGTGAAGATGATGTCCGGAGGTAATCTGCAAAAACTGTTGGTAGCCCGGGAGATCGAGTCGGATCCCAACCTCATCGTGGCGGTTTACCCTATGCGAGGCTTGGATGTGGGGGCGACGGATGCCATACGCAGATTGTTATTGGCGCAAAGAGCTCTAGGAAAAGGGATTTTGCTCATCTCCGAAGAGCTTGAGGAGCTTTTCGAACTTTCGGATCGTATTGGGGTGATCCATGCGGGTGAAATCATGGGTATCGTTGACCCTGTTGAGACGACGATTGAGGTTGTGGGGTTGATGATGGCCGGTCAAAGGGTGGTGAAGTCCAATGCAAGTTAAGATCATCAATTCATGGCAATTCCAGAGGACCAACGACAACTCCAAGTTGGCAAGCTTTTTGGTGCCGGTTGTCTCGGTTTTTTTGGGACTGCTCTTCTCGGGTGTCTTCTTTTGGGTCACGGGCAAAAATCCAATGGAGATCTACGGCTTGATGCTGGAAGGTGCATTTGGATCGGCCTATGGCCTATCGGAGACGGTAGTTAAGGCTATTCCTCTGATGTTGACGGGATTAGCGGTTTCTTTAGCCTTTCGAATGCAACTATGGAATATCGGCGCGGAAGGCCAGTTTGCCATGGGAACCTTTGGAGCGAGTTGGGTGGCGTTGACCTTCCCGAATCTGCCTGTCTATCTTATGCTTCCATCGATGCTTGTCATGGGATTCTTCATGGGTGGGCTATGGGGATTGATTCCAGCGGTTCCCAGAGCATTCTTCAAGGTCAATGAGACCATTGGCACCCTTTTAATGAACTATGTCGCCATTTTATGGGTGGAATACCTGGTTTATGGTCCTTGGCGTGATCCTAAAGGATTTAATTTTCCGATTACAGCGGAGTTTTCGCCGGCAGCTATTTTGCCCTCGGTCGGTTCCACCCGTATCCACATGGGCCTATTTATAGGATTAGCTGTTGCTTTGGTTCTTTGGGTAGTTATCAAGTATACCAAATGGGGTTATGAGATTCGGGTCTGCGGAGAAAGTCCCAAGGCTGCGGAGTATGCTGGAATGAACTTTATCCGCAATATCTTGTTGGTTATGTTTATCAGCGGCGGAATCGCAGGTATCGCGGGTATGACCGAAGTATCCGCCATAACGCAACGCCTCCAGCGGGGAATCTCTCCCGGGTATGGATATACGGCGATTATCATCGCTTGGTTAGGGCGGTTGAACCCCTGGGCGATTGTGGTGGTTTCTCTGCTCCTCGGTGGTCTTTTGGTTGGTGGGTTTAGTATCCAGACCTCCGGTTTCCCGGCGGCCACCGTCTCAATGCTTCAAGGCGCCATACTATTCTTCGTTTTGGGTGGGGAGATCTTCACACAGCACCGCCTGAGACGGAAGGGGTGTGAATGACGGATGGAAAATTCGCTCATTATCTCTGTTTTATCCACAGGAGTCGTGGCGGGTACACCTCTTTTGTTTGCCTGCTTAGGGGAGATCCTATCCGAGCGCTCTGGAGTGATGAATTTGGGTGTCGAGGGTATGATGTTGGTGGGGGCAGTGACGGGCTTTGCTGTGACGGTTTCAGTGCAAAATCCGTGGGCGGGCTTTTTTATCGCTATGATCGCCGGGGGCTTTATGGCGCTTATTCATGCGTTCCTTACCATTTCGTTGAAGGCGAATCAAGTCGTATCCGGTCTGGCGCTAACGATCTTCGGTACTGGACTCAGCGCCTATCTGGGTAAACCTTTGATTGGCATACCGGCTCCGGTGGCCTTTCAACCCTTTGAAATTCCTGTGTTAAGTAAGATTCCCGCATTAGGGGGAATACTCTTTCACCATGATGCTTTGGTTTATTTAAGCTTCATGATGGCGGCTGCTCTATGGTTTGTGTTATATCGCACCAAGACCGGTTTGATCATCAGAGCCGTTGGAGAGAGTCCAAGCGCGGCCGATGTGGCGGGTGTAAGTGTCTTTAAGGTTCGATATGCATCGGTGATCGTTGGCGGCATGTTGGCCGGTGCAGCAGGGGCTTATCTATCTCTGGCCTACGCCCCGTCTTGGCTCGAGAATATGACGGCGGGACGCGGGTGGATCGCTGTGGCGCTGGTTATCTTCGCGATGTGGAACCCTGCGCGCGCTTTGATTGGGGCATATGTATTCGGCGCCATCGACGCGCTTGGTTTTTATCTGCAAACCATGGGGGTTGTCATCCCTTCGTTCTTCCTGAAGATGCTGCCCTATGTCTTTACGATCATTGTGTTGATTGTAATGACATGTGAAACCAAGCGTCGTAGAGTAGCTACGCCAGAGGCTCTGGGCCTGGCGTATTCAAGGGAAGAGAGATAGGTAACGACGGGACCATTAATGAACTTGGAATTAGAATGCTGATGATGGGTGAAAGGGAAATAGTTTTTTATGGCGAATCAAATAAAGTATGAGTCTATTCTGAACGTGGGCTGCCCTCGCGGTGGCCAATGAAAGTTAAAGAGGGATCATCATGCAGAAGGTTAGGGTGGAAGAGGCTGTGGGGATGGTTTTGGCCCATGATTTGACCAAGATCGTTCCAGGTGTCTTTAAAGGCGCTGCATTTAAAAAGGGCTATATCATCAAGGCCGATGATGTGGAAGAATTGAAAAACATGGGGAAGAACCATGTTTTTGTCGTATCATTGACCGAAGAGCAAATCCATGAGAATGATGCTGCTCATCGGATTGCAACGAGGGCGGCGGCGCGTGGAACAAGCGTCGCTGATCCGTCGGAAGGGAAGAGCAATATTAAATCCACGGTGCGGGGTCTGCTAAAGATAAACCGCGAGGCGTTGACAGCGGCGAATCGTATGGACCAATTGGCCCTGGTTAGCCTCCACAACAACACCGTGGTCGACGCGGGCAAAGTGGTGGCGGCGGCCAAGATCATTCCGCTTGTTATTGAACGGGAAACGGTGGACCAGGCTTTGGAGATCTGCGAACGGATGGCGCCGGTTGTAGAGGTTAAACCCTTTTTACCGCTTAAGGTCGGTATTGTTGTGACGGGCTCGGAGGTCTATTCCGGGCGTATCGAAGATAAGTTCGGCCCTGTGCTAGGTGAGAAGATTGGTCTATACGGTGGCCAACTGGTGGGCATCGAATACGCTCCGGACGATATGGAGTTCATTATCGGACGTATCCAGGAAATGCTGAGCCAAGGTGTTGAGGCCATTCTTATCTCCGGCGGCATGGCGGTGGATGCTGACGATGTGACGCCCCAAGCCATTCGTCAAGTGGCGACGGAGATCGTTGCCTATGGTTTGCCGGTTCTCCCGGGTTCCATGGGAATGTTGGCTTATCACGGGAGCGTGGCGATGATGGGTGTACCGGCCTGCGCCATGTTCTTTAAGACGACCATTCTCGATCTGGTCCTACCCCGCATTCTCGTGGGAGATCGAATCCGACGGGAAGAGTTGGCTGAACTAGCTCATGGCGGAATCTGCCTGCAATGCGAAGACTGCCGTTTTCCCGCCTGTTCGTTTGGGAAATAACGGATCAAGTACTACGTATTAAGTAGTCGGCCACGTCAGCCTTGCTGGGACCCGTGAAAGGATGAAAATGAGTTCCGTTGGCGGGAACTCACCCCCGATCCCCCTCTCTTTTTACCAAAGAGAGGGGGACATAGACCAATCTGTATGAACAATAATCCCTTCAAAGGCTTGTGGTTACTCCCAATACCACGATGGCTCTTACAGAGAATTCCCTGTCTCCTTCTCTTTGGCAAAGAGAAGGAGAACGAACGAGGATGAGTTCGGACTCAAATTCACTTACAGAATATACTTCGGAGGCTTATGATGAATCTCTTTTATGAAGCCGGTCAACTTCAGGAATGGGGTAGCGCTTTTGCGGTGGCCACGATCATTGAAGCGAAAGGGTCTACGCCACGGAATACGGCAAAGATGATCGTTCAACGCGACGGCAGCATCATGGGGACCATCGGCGGCGGGCTGGCAGAGGCCTACATCATCGACGAGGCTGTAAAAGCCATCGGTGAAAGTCGGTCCCGTGTGGTGCATTATAGATTGGACAGTGCTGCTTCCGACGGGATTTCCATGCAGTGCGGGGGGGAGATTACTGTTTTTATCGAAGTTGTGCCTCCGATACCTCGGATCATTATGATCGGCGCCGGCCATGTGGGGCTTGCCGTGGCTAACCTGGTTGATGCCTTGGGATATCGCCTGGTCGTCATCGATGATCGAGAGGAGTTCGCCAATCAGGACCGGTACCCCATGGCGACCGAGATCTATTGGAATCCGGATATTGCAAAAGCCATCGAACCGTTGCGGGTCGATGCCAACAGTTACATTATCATCGCCACCAAGGACGTGGATGAACAGGCTCTCCGTAACGTTGTTAAAATGGATGCCGCTTACATCGGGATGATTGGAAGCCGCCGTAAGGTTGCGCTGCTCCAAGAGAAGCTTCGAGAAGAAGGCATACCAGGCGACAGGCTCAAGGCGGTCCATGCGCCGGTTGGATTGGATATTGGGGCAGAGACGCCTGTGGAGATCGCCGTCAGTATTATGGCGGAGATCATAAAGGTTCGAAACGGAAAAACCGGGATGTCGCTTCGGGATGCATAAAGGGGGTCGGCGATCGTGGAGACTGTGATTAGAAATGGAACCGTTGTGACAGCGACAGATACCTACCAAGCTGACCTCGGAATAGAAGACGGTAGAGTTGTCGTTATCGGCAAGAACATAAACCCTGCCGGAGCAAAGGTCGTTGACGCGCAGGATCTCCTGATCCTTCCGGGAGCCATCGATGCCCATGTTCACTTTGAAACCCCCGTGGGAGCAACGGTCTCGGCCGACAGTTATGAATCGGGGACGCGGGCTGCGGCTTGTGGAGGTGTCACCACCGTCTTTGATTTTGCTTTGCAAAAAAAAGGGCAAGGGCTGGTCGAAGCTGCCGAAGATTGCCTAAAGCGGTTCAAACCCCAGGCTTGTATCGATTTTTCTCTCCACACGGCCATAACGGATCTAAGGCCCTCGGTGTTGGAGGAGTTTGCGGCATCGGTGGATTTTGGCGTTTCCAGCTTTAAATTGTATATGGTCTACAACGATCTGATGGTGGATGACGGCGCTCTGGCTGAAGCATTGGAGCGTTCGAGGGAAACGGGGGCGCTCATTGCCGTTCACGCTGAAAATCCCAGTGTGATTGACCGCCGAATTGCAGGACTCTTGGCCAGCGGCAAGACCTCTGCGTGGCATCATTACGAAAGTCGCCCAGAGTTTGTAGAATCCGAAGCGGTTAAGCGGGCTATTCACTGGGCGAAGGCGTTCGATGCCCCGCTCTACATCGTCCATTTGGCCTGTAAAGAAGGGCTGGAGGCCGTCACCCAGGCGCGGGATGAAGGATATCCCATCTATGCGGAGACCTGCCCACACTATCTACACTTCACGCGTGAAGTCTATCGTCGGGAGGATGGCAGGAACTTTGTTTGCTCTCCACCGATGAAGGGGGAGGAGAGCCGTCAAGCCCTTTGGGATGGGATTCGCCGCGGTGACATCGATACGGTGGCTACCGACCATTGCCCGTTTCAATCCTACGAAAAAGATTGGGGCAAGGACGATTTCACCCGGATTCCCAACGGCTTAATGGGGGTGGAGAACTTCTATCCCTATATGTTGAGCGCGGCGAATCAAGGTCGGATTTCATTTCAGAAGGCCGTAGAGGTTTGCTCCACCAATGTGGCGAAGATCTTTGGGTGCGCGCCACAGAAGGGAACCATCGCCGTGGGGAGCGATGCGGATATCGTGCTTTACGATCCGAATAAGAAGTTTACCGTCACTCAGGCCAATATGCATTCCCATGTGGATTATACCGTATGGGAAGGTCTTGAACTACAGGGTTATCCCGTGATGACTTTTTCTCGAGGACGTTTGGTCTATCATGACGGCGGATTTGTCGGTGAACCCGGTTGGGGCCGGTTTGTCCGCTGCCGGGGTGGTCGAGTGCGTTAGCGGGATACACTTAGGGTAAGAGAATTGAAGGGAGAACCAAGGGAAGATGCAGCTTTTAAAGGATATGATCTTGGCCAAAGGACGAGTTAGAGGAGAGAGCATTCTAAAGGTTGATAGCTTTTTGAACCATCAGATCGACGTTGGTTTGATGAATGAGATCGCCAAGGAGTTTAAGGAGCGGTTTAAGGACGCGTCGATCACCAAGATTCTTACGATTGAAGCTTCGGGTATTGCGGTGGCCTGTTTTGTCGGCCAACAATTCGGCGTGCCGGTTCTCTTTGCCAAGAAGACCGAATCGAAGAATCTGGACAATGAAACCTATGAGAGCCAAGTCTACTCCTTTACTAAGGATAAGTACTATACCATTCGGGTCTCCAAGTCCTATCTGTCAGCGGAGGATAATGTTTTGATCATCGACGACTTTCTCGCCAACGGCCAAGCGGCCCTGGGGCTTTTGGACCTTGTCAAACAGTCCGGAGCTGTATTAAGCGGTGTGGGAATCGTGATCGAGAAAGGTTTTCAGGAGGGTGGAAGACATCTTCGAGAACAAGGCATCCGCCTGGTTTCGCTGGCTGTTATCCGTTCGATGCAATCGGGAAAGATCGTATTTGAACCTTAGGTGCAGCTCAATGCCTTCGAAAAAATTTCTGCATCATGCAATATGAAATACATCACCAACGCGTTTTTTTGTGATAAAATTAGATTGATTAATCAATCTAATTTTAGGATAGAATGCTAAGTCCTGGATTCAATGAAGACGACATGATCTAATTAAAAGCGTAAAGGGGAAAATAGCAGATGGAAGAGATCAAGCGGTTACTACAGGGCCTATCGCAACTGGACTATCAAAATATGTACAACAACGATTTTTTTCTAACATGGGAAAAGACCGACCAGGAGTTACAGGCTGTTTTTGCGGTTGCGGACATTCTTCGAGCCATGCGTGAGAGCAATATCTCGCCCCGTGTCTTCGATAGCGGCCTTGCTATCTCAAATTTTCGGGATAACTCCACTCGGACCCGGTTCAGTTTTTCCAGCGCATGCAATCTTTTGGGCCTAACCGTACAGGATTTAGACGAGGGTAAGTCTCAGATCGCCCACGGTGAAACCGTCCGCGAAACATCGAATATGATCTCTTTTATGGCGGATGTCATCGGTATTCGTGACGATATGTATATCGGCAAAGGCAATGCGTATATGCGTCAGGTTGCTGACGCTGTTCGAGAAGGTTATGAGGATGGCGTTTTGGAGCAACGCCCCACATTGGTGAATCTGCAATGCGATATCGATCATCCCACCCAAAGCATGGCCGATCTTTTGCATTTGATCCATCACTTCGGCGGCATTGAGCATCTTAAGGGAAAGAAGATCGCCATGAGCTGGGCGTATTCGCCGAGTTATGGGAAGCCGCTCTCGGTGCCGCAAGGTATCATTGGCTTGATGACGCGGATGGGAATGGAGGTTACGTTGGCGCATCCGGAAGGGTATGATCTCATGCCCGAGACACTGGAGATTGCCAGGAAAAATGCTGCCGTCAGCGGCGGAAGTTTTAACCACACCCATTCCATGGCCGAGGCCTTTATGAACGCGGATGTTGTTTATCCCAAGAGCTGGGCCTCTTACGCAGCCATGGAGAGACGGACGACAATGTATGGCGAAGGCGACTTCGACGGTATCAAGGCTTTGGAAAAGGACTTATTGGCAGAGAATGCCCGACACCAGGATTGGGAGTGCACCGAAGCGATGATGAAGTTGACCAATGCCGGCAGCGCCCTTTACATGCATTGCTTGCCTGCGGATATTACCGGGGTCAGCTGTAGACAGGGAGAGGTGGCTGCTTCTGTCTTCGATCGCTATCGTGTTCCCCTCTACCGCGAAGCGGGATTCAAACCCTACGTTATCGCCGCGATGATCTTTCTCAGTAAGGTAAAATCCCCCGTTCAGACCCTGGAGTCATTGCTCAATACAAACCGAGCCCGGTTCTTAGGCTGATGAAAAGCCTTAAGAGAAATGGGGGCGGAAAGATGTCCAAAGATGCAAGGGAAAAGATCCTCGATGCAACACTGGAGGTTATCGCCAGGGAGAAGATCAGCGGCACCCGGATGCATCTGATTGCAAAAGAGGCGGGGATGACACAGTCTAACCTACACTATTATTTTCCTACCAAAAACGACCTGCTCATTGCGCTTCTTAACCGATTGCAAGAGGGGTTCTCCGAGCAACGGCAGAAGGTTGTTGATCCTAATGAAAAGTCATTTACCGAAAACATCCATGCGATCTTTGATGAGAAGAAAGAAGTTACGCTTCATAATAAAAAACTTGATTATGTTCAATTTGACTACTGGGTTCAGGGTACGGTGGATCCGGAGGTTCGCGCAACGTTTCAAAAGACCTTCGAGATCTGGAGGAATGATATTCAAAACGTTTTGACCCATGGGCGTACCACGGAGATACCGGATTCCGTCCAACGGATCATTCCCTATCTTATGGTTTCAATCATGATGGGAGCCTCGATGCAATATTTAATAGATGAAGAACGTATGGATCTGAACGAATATTTCGCGATGGCCGAAACGATGATCCTGGGCCTATTCGATTCTAAGAGATAAATAGGAGGCGTACGCGATGACCGAACGTAAAATTCCATTTGGGCCCACCTATGATGAGATGCTTCTTCCGGAGACGATTGAGCCGTCCATCCGCAGTAAAGCCCTTAAAGCCATGCAGACCAATGAACTGGATCCCATCAATCTCTTCAATATCACCTGGAAAGATGAGACGAACCAGGTCCGCAAGATTGTTCTCCCGAAAGAGCTGACGGGAATCGATGCCAATATCGTTGTTATGCTGGGAAAGGATTTTCCATCCGGCTCCCATAAAGTGGGTCCGGCCTATTCGACACTGATCGAGGGGTGTGTGGATGGGGAGATTATCCCGGGGGAGCACACGATCCTAGGTCCATCCACCGGCAATTTTGGCATTGGGGTCTCCTATATCTGCAATTTGATGGGTTACCAAGCGATTGTGATCATGCCGGATAATATGAGCAAGGAACGGTATGAGCGCATCCGCAAGTACGGCGCGGAGCTGGACCTGACGCCGGGTACCGAATCCGACGTCATCCTGACGCTGCAACGTACCTATGAATTGAAGAAGGATCCCAAGAACCGGCCGTTGGCCCAGTTCGAACTCTTGCCTAACTATCGCTTCCATCGGCATGTCACCGGCCATTCGGCCGTTGAGGCAGTAAAGGGCATCGGTAATGGACGGGTGGCAGCGTTTTGCTCTGCTCCGGGATCGGCGGGTACGATTGCGGCGGGCGATGCTGTCAAAGGTGTATTCCCGGAATGCAAGATCGTGGCTCTGGAGCCGTATGAATGTTCAACCCTGGCCAATGGCGGACGAGGTCAGCACCGGATCGAGGGGATCGGCGATAAGATGTGCACGTTGATCCATAATGTTTTAACCACCGATTTTGTGGCGTTGATCTATGATGACGACTGTGTCAAAGCGCTCAAGGTCATCCATGATGCTCCTGAGATTTTAGTTAAATTGGGTGTGGATCCTGAAGTTGCCGAAGGCATGAGAGAACTTTTTGGTGTATCCGGCATCTGCAATATCATCGGCGCGATTAAAACCGCAAAATACCTTAAACTAGGTCCCGACGATAATGTGGTCACGGTGGCCACGGACAGCTTTGATCGTTATCAATCGGTCCTGGACGACTTGGACAAACGTTATCTGGAGACCGCCGATTTTGTCTTGGAACGCTGGATCAGAGATATCTTTCACGGTGCTGACGAACACCATATCTACGATTACCGGCGTAAAGACATGAAGGAAAAGCTCTTCCACCAGAAGGAGAAGGATTGGCTGCCCTTCGGTTATCGCAAAGAGTACCTTGACGCCATGCGTTCCCCGGAATTTTGGGAACGGGAGTATCAAAAGATCTTTGAGTATGACCGAAGGATCATGGCAGCTCGAACCTGATCTTTCAACTCCCTTCTCCGACGGGAAAGGGGTGCGGAGAAGAAGCTTCGCAGTATCGTCGAACTTTTGTGGCTCCGAGGGTATAGGTTATTGGTTTCACCAGTGCATCCTCTTCCTGCGGAAGAACTCAAAGAGGTCGTGTGTCAATGATTCTCGTCCCATACCATCGGAGGTGAAGCTTCATGGGATCCCATCGAAAAGTCGTCATTGCGCTGGGCGGCAATGCGCTTCAAGAAGCTAAAACGCCGGCAACCGCCGAAGCCCAACTCGAGGTCGTCAAAGCGACCGCCGAGATCATTACGGATATCAAATGTATCTTCGGTTACGAGCTTGCCATTGTCCACGGGAACGGGCCCCAGATCGGCCGGATTTTACTGGCTTACGAGACGGCATCCGCTGTAACGCCGGTCATGCCGCTGAATGTTTGCACGGCCATGAGCCAAGGTTACATCGGATACCATATTCAACAGGGTCTAAGCCATGCTTTGGCCAACCGGAACCGGCCGCTGCCTGTGGTAACTCTGATTACACAAGTTGTTGTCGATCCCGACGACCCTGCTTTCCAAGACCCCACCAAACCCATCGGCCCGTTCTATTCGGAGGACGATGCGAAGAGGCTGATGGCTGAGGAGCAGTTTGTCATGAAGGAGGATGCGGGTCGGGGATGGCGGCGGGTGGTGGCGTCTCCGATGCCCAAACGGATCGTGGAGATCCACTCCATCAAAGAGCTCTGGGATTCTACCATTGTGATCGCAGCGGGCGGGGGCGGAGTTCCGGTCTTTGAAAAGGAAGATGGAACGTTGGAAGGAGCTCCAGCGGTCATCGATAAGGATTTGGCTGCGGAGAAGTTGGCGGAAGAGGTTGGGGCGGATATTCTAATGATCCTAACCGAGGTGGATCGAGTCTCTCTCAACTATAAAAAGCCAAACCAGACCGATTTGGACCATATGACGGTGGAGGAATGCCAACGTTATATTGCCGAAGGCCATTTCGCCCCCGGCAGTATGTTGCCGAAGGTTCAGGCGGGAATGATGTTTGCCCAATACAAGCCGGGTAAGAAGGCCATTATCACCTCGTTGCGAAAAGCGGTCGATGCGCTAAACGGTGAGGCGGGGACTGTGATTACTCAATGAAACATGAGTAGTCCTCTATCTTAGGTTGATAAACCACGAAGGACACGAAGTGAAACCATTGCCATGGACGGAATGATAAGAGGTGGAACGCTTGAGCAAAGTGTTGAAGCTTAAATGCGTCAGATGTGGGCGGGAGTATCAAGCCACGGAGATTCTCTACACCTGTAAGGACTGTGGGATCGACGGGATACTCGACGTGATCCTGGACTACGAACCGATGAAGAAACAGATGACGAAGGAATACTTCAAGCATAACAACGATCTCTCGTTATGGCGTTATCTTCCCGCCATTCCCATCGACGATCCCAAAGGGATCCAACCCCTCCAAGTGGGTTGGACACCTCTTTACGAGATGAAGAGGGTTTCCCAGGAAACTGGCTTGAAAAGCTTGTTTATCAAGGACGATTCCCGGAATCCGACGGCGTCACTGAAGGACCGGGCCAGCGCCGTCGGTGTGGCGAAGGCCATTGAGCTTGGACGAGAGGTCGTCTGCGCCGCTTCCACCGGCAATGCGGCCTCATCTTTGTCGGGTTTTGCAGCCAGCGCCGGTATCGAGACCTATATCTTCGTTCCCGAGACTGCCCCAGAAGCCAAAGTGACGCAACTGCTGATCTATGGATCCCATGTCTTTTTGGTGCGGGGGACTTATGATGAGGCGGTGGAGCTTTGCTTTAAGGCTGCGGATAAGTTCGGGTGGTACAATCGGAGCTGCGCCATCAACCCGTATCTGGTCGAGGGAAAGAAGACGGTGGCCTATGAGATCTGTGAGCAGCTGGGGTGGAAAGCGCCGGATGTCGCCGTGGTGGCAGTGGGGGATGGATGTACCATCGCCGGTGTCTGGAAAGGGTTCAAGGAATGCTACATCCTGGGCCTCATCGATAAGCTGCCTCGGATCGTGGGAGTTCAAGCCGCCAACTCCAACCCGGTGACCCGGGCGTTTCACAGGAAAACCTATGAATTCGATTATCAACGGCCTCAGACCATTGCAGACAGTATATCGGTGGGGATACCTCGAAATGGCATTAAGGCCTTGAACGCGGTGAACGATTCCAAGGGGTGGATGGTGGACGTGACGGACCAGGAGATCCTGGAAGCCATGAAGCTTTTGGCTCAAAGGACCGGCGTCTTTGGAGAACCGGCGGGTGTGACCAGCTTCGCAGGGATTTTAAAGATGAAGGAGCAGGGGACCCTATCCGGCAATGAATCTGTGGTGAGCATCGTTAGCGGCAGCGGCTTGAAGGATATTAAGAGCGCCGCCATGGCTGCGGGAAAGGCCACATTGGTAAATCCGGTAATTGAGGAAGTTAGAAGCGCGGTATAATTTATAAATCGATGGAGGGATTTTCGATGCAGTTTGATGCGATCGTCAAAGCCGCGGAAGCGTATAGGCCTCAGATCTCCCGATTTTTGCGGGACCTTATCGCCATACCCAGCGAGAGTGCGGAAGAGGGGAAGGTTGTTCAACGGATAAAGCAGGAGATGGAGGCCGTCGGCTTCGATAAAGTGGAGATCGACCCGATGGGCAATATCTACGGGTTTATCGGCCATGGCACGCATCTCATCGCGATGGATGCCCACATCGATACGGTGGGGATTGGAAATCCGAAGCTATGGCAGTACGATCCCTACCAGGGTTTCGAAGACGATGAGATCATCCTCGGACGGGGCGCCAGCGATCAGACCGGCGGGATGGCTGCCATGGTCTATGCGGGCAAAGTCATCAAGGATCTGAAGCTGGATGATGACTATACACTGCTGGTCGTTGGGTCGGTCCAAGAGGAGGACTGTGACGGCCTTTGTTGGCAGTATATTATCGAAGAATCCAAGATCCGGCCGGATTTCGTCGTTATCACCGAGCCCACGTCCTGCCATATCTACCGGGGACAACGGGGCCGCATGGAGATTAAGATTACCACACAGGGGGTCAGCTGTCACGGCTCCGCACCGGAACGGGGCGACAATGCCATCTATAAGATGGCTCCTATCCTGATGGAGTTGCGGGCGCTCCATGAGAACCTTAAAGACCATCCTTTCCTGGGGAAAGGAAGCTTGACCGTCTCCGAGATATTCTTCACTTCGCCTTCACGCTGCGCCGTGGCGGACAGCTGCTGGATCTCGGTGGATCGACGGTTGACGGCGGGCGAGGATAAGGATTATGCCCTGAACCAGATTCGCAATCTTCCTGCGGTGAAAGCTGCTGGAGCCGAGGTGACCATGTACGGCTATGAGCGGCCGTCCTATACGGGCATGGTTTACCCCACCGAATCCTACTTCCCCACGTGGTTCATCGAAGAAGACCATCCGGTCTGCAAAACGTTGCTCGAAGCGTATCAAGGGCTCTTCCAAAGCGAACCCCTCCTTGACAAATGGACATTCTCCACCAATGGTGTTTCGATCATGGGCAAGTATGGCATACCCTGTATCGGCTTTGGCCCGGGACACGAGGATCAGGCCCATGCTCCCAACGAGAAGACTTGGAAAGATGAGCTGGTCAAAGCGGCGGCGATGTATGCTGCAATCCCTGTGTTGTTTGCCCAGAAGTACGCCGCCCAGATGCCGCAAGTGACGGAGAACCTGGCGGAAAAGTAAGTTCGTTTATATGAAAATTGTAAATTGAACATTGTTCATTGGCTTAGGGGGGTGTGCGGCCGATATGAATATTGAAGGGGTCGTGTTGGCCGCCGGCTACTCCAGCCGGGCTGATGCATTCAAGATGACGCTTGATATCGGCGGTAAGTGTGTCATTGAACGTTGCATCGAAGGGATGCTGGAACTTTGCTCCCGGATCGTGGTTGTGGGCGGATATGGGATAGAAAGGATTGAGGATGCCTTAAAAAACTATTCCAACGTTGAAGTTATCCTCAATCCACACTACGCAGAGGGTATGTTTACTTCGGTCAAAGCTGGGGTGCGACAGATCCGTGGTGATCGATTCTTCCTTACGCCCGGAGATTACCCCCTGGTCAATCCAGCCACCTGCCGAAGCTTACTATCCGCGACGGGCGACATGATCATCCCGACCTTCGGGGGGCGAAAGGGTCATCCCTTGCTCATGGCCGGAGACTTGGCCCAAGAACTGCTTAAAGAGCCGGATTCATCGAGTCTTCGCGCATTCATTCAACGGAAGGGATATTCTCCGGTGGAAGTGGCTGACGAAGGTATCTTATGGGATATCGACACGCCCGAGGACTACCGGGAAGTTTTAAAAAGGTTTCAGAGATCGTGACTGGTAATCCCAGATTTCACGACGACGGTGGGGGATAAAGAGCTTGAATTGTCTAAAAGGCCTTGTATGCCAGCAGAGACAAGGGGGTCGGGTCTGAAGATGGAGACGATCAGCATACCTGTGAATAAGGTCGATAACCGCGAAAAGCTGAACGGTTCAGCCACTTATCTGGGCGAGCTGAAGCCGGAAGGGATGCTTTTTGCTAAAACCCTCCGGTCCGACAAGGCACGGGCTCGGATCATCGGGGTGGATCTCCCTCCATTGCCCGAGGGATACTTCATCGTCGACCACCATGATGTCCCGGGCAAAAACCGGGTGAAGATTATCTTCGACGATCAACCGTACTTTGCGGAAGAATACGTCAACTATATCGGCGAGCCGATTCTTTTGGTGGTTGGCCCGGATAAGGGACGGATTCTGGAGATCCTGTCGACGATACGGGTGGACTATGAAGAGATGAAACCCGTATTGACGATGGAGGATGCGGCGGACTCCGATATCCCTCCGATCGTTGGCGAGAATAACACTTTTGCTGCGTATACCCATAACCATGGCGATGTGGAGTCTGCGTTTCGGGATGCGGCGTGCATCGTCGAGCACGAATACCGCACCGGATACCAAGAGCACATCTATCTGGAGCCCCAGGGCGTCTTGGCAACTTATGAGGACGGGAAGATCTCTGTCTACGGTTCCATTCAATGTCCCTATTATGTTAAGAATGCCTTGATACCCGCATTGGGATTTGAGGCGGATCGGGTTCGGGTCGTGCAGACCACCTTGGGCGGGGCCTTCGGGGGCAAAGAGGATTATCCGTCGCTGATCGCAGGTCACGTGGCATTTGCCGCTTTGAAGACCGGAAGACCGGTCCAGCTGATCCTGGATCGCGTTGAAGATATCGAGGCTACGCCGAAACGACATCCGTCGGTGATCCGTATTCGAACGGCAGTCGATGGAGACCAACAGATTACCGCTTTAGAAGCAGAGGTCCGTTTGAATGCCGGCGCTTACGCAGGATTGTCCAATGTCGTCTTGCAAAGAGCGATGTTCAACATTGCCGGCGTTTATTATATCCCGAATATCCGGGTCCGCGGCTGGGCTATGGCCACCAATACGGTACCCAATGGCGCCTTCCGCGGTTTTGGGGCGCCGCAGTCCATCTTTGCCATGGAGATGCATCTTAATGCCGTAGCTAAGCATCTTGGGATCGAACCGTTGGAGTATAAGATGAAACACATGGCGAGGAAAGGCGATTTAACGGCGACCGGAGGAGTCTTCCGACAGGATATCAAACTGGCGGAACTGATCGAAGCAGTCGATGAAATGTCGGGTTATCGGCAGAAGATGAAAGACTTCGCCTCCCGTAAGGATGGCGTATACCGTGGAATCGGATTGTCCATGGTTCTCCACGGCTGCGGATTTACCGGCAGCGGCGAGCGGGACCACATCAAAGCCCGGGTTAAACTGCACAAACGATCGGACGGCCGGGTGGAGATCCTCGTGGCCAATGTCGATATGGGGCAAGGGTTAAAGACCGGTTTGAGGAAGATCGTCGCCCAGACCTTAAATATCCCCATCGAATCGGTGATCTACGAGAATCCCGATACGGACCGGGTACCCGATTCGGGCCCGACGGTGGCCTCGCGAACGACGATGATCGTGGGTAAGCTGCTGGCGGATGCGGCCGTTCGATTGGGCGCTTCCTGGAACGACAGCGAGGACGTTGAGATAATCGAAGATTATAAGCATCCGCCTGAGATGCAATGGGACGATTCAAAGTTCAACGGTGAGGCTTATCCTGCCTATTCATGGGGTGTTGTTGCGGTGGAAGTCGAGATCGATCCCCTAACCTATGCCATTGATGTAAAAGGCGCATGGTCTGCTTACGACATCGGGACTGCCATCGATGAGCGGATTATTCGAGGCCAGATCGAGGGCGGTTTGTTACAAGGATTGGGCTATGGGAGCCTAGAGGTTATGGATTGTTTGGACGGGAGGATTCGCCAGCGAAACGTGACGGATTATATCATCCCATCCTCGATGGACGCTCCAAAGATGGAAAGTCGCTTGGTCGACAACCCCTATGAGCGTGGACCCTTTGGAGCAAAGGGCGCTGGAGAACTGACCCTGGTCGGCGGAGCCCCCGCATTGGCCGATGCCGTCAGTCACGCGCTGGGGATCCCCATCGATAGACTGCCTGTCACACCGGAATACCTGATGGAGGTCTTGGAAAATGGCAAAAAGCATTGAGTTTCTTCTCAACGGCCAAACCGTTTGTTTGCAAACCGACCCTTTGCGGCGGCTGTTGGACGTCTTAAGGGAGGATCTGGGATTGACGGGTCCAAAGGAAGGTTGCGGGGAAGGCGAATGTGGAGCGTGCGCGGTATTGATCGACGGAGCGCTGGTCAACTCCTGCTTAGTCGCCGTTGGGACCGTGGAGGGTCATTCCATTCTCACTATTGAAGGGTACCGAGAGACCGAACGCTTCAAAGTGATCGAGCAGGCATTCGCCGATGCGGGCGCTGTTCAGTGCGGCTTTTGTATTCCAGGCATGGTGATGGCGGCGGAGGCGCTTTTGAATAAAGATCCCAACCCTTCCGAGGAGGCGATCCGGGCAGCGATCTCCGGCAATCTTTGCCGGTGCACCGGTTACAACATGATCGTGGAGGCTGTGCAACTGGCGGCGCAAAGAGGTGATGGGCTATGGTAGGCGCATTAACACCCCGAACTTTGGCCGAGGCGTTGGCGATCCGCAAAGCCGATCCAGTGATCCCCTTTGCTGGGGGAACCGATCTCATGGTGAAGCGCAGAAGCTGGTCGGGAACCCGGCCAAGCTTTGAAAACCCCGTATTATTTCTTGGGGAGATCGAGGAACTGAAAACCATCGATCTTGGTGAGGATTACCTCAGGATCGGAGCTGCGGCCACATTGACCGCTGTCCTTAAGGATAAAGCGACGCCAGAGATCTTGCAACGGGCCGTCTTGGAGATGGCATCCCCTGCGATCCGCAATGCGGGAACGCTCGGCGGGAACATATGCAATGCGTCGCCGGCAGCGGATGCACTACCGCCGCTCTATGCCTTGGGAGCTACCGTCCTTTTGCAAAGCGTAGCGGGTAGCCGTGAGATTCCCATCGCAGAGTTTATCACCGGACCGGGGAAGACGGTTCTGGCCGAAGACGAATTGTTGGTGGCGATCCAGATTCCCACCACGGGCTTTGATCGATTCTACTATCGGAAAGTGGGAACCCGAAAAGCCGATGCCCTCTCCAAGGTCTCCTTTGCGGGGTTGGCCAAGATACATGGCGAAAGCCTGGAGGAGATCCGGATCGCCATCGGAGCCGTGGCGCCGAGGGTGGTTTGGAACCCGGAAGCGGAGAATCTGCTGAAGGGGAAGAAGGTTGATGACTTACCTAAATTGGCCGCCGATGTGATGACCATTTATGAGAAGGAGATCAGGCCCATCGACGATCAGCGTTCCAGCGCGGACTATCGCCGAAAAGTCGCCATTCGATTGATCGGGGATTTTTTGAGAAGCATATAAGTATTTAAGGTGGTATGACGCATGTTGCTATTGGGAAACGGTCGGCTTATAACCCGCGATGATACCCAGCGAATCGTTGAGAACGGTTGTGTTGCCATGCGGGATAACATCATCGCAGAGGTCGGAGCAACGGATGATCTTCGCCGGAAGTACCCGGATGCTCGGTATATCGATGCCGAACAAAAGTTGATCATGCCCGGTCTCGTCAATACGCATATGCATTTCTACAGCACATTTGCCCGGGGAATGTTTTTGAAGGATCCTCCGCCGACGAACTTTGGAGAGATTCTGGAGCGGTTATGGTGGAGACTGGATAAGAAATTGACCCTTGAAGATGTTTATTACAGTGCTATGATTCCGATTATCGACTGCATCAAGAACGGGGTCACGACGGTCTTCGATCACCATGCCAGCCCTCACGCGGCGCTCGGCAGTCTGTTTCGAATAGCGGAAGCAACTCAAGAAGCCGGACTCCGTGCTTGTTTGTGTTATGAGGTATCGGATCGGGATGGAGAGCAGATTGCCGACGACGGCATACAGGAGAACATGGATTTCATCCGCCATTGTGCACAGAAGAACGATCCTATGCTAAAGGCCATGTTCGGTCTGCATGCTTCGTTAACACTGTCTGATCGGACGTTGGAAAAATGTCTCCAGCAGAATGCCGGATCCGGCGCAGGCTTTCATATCCATGCGGCGGAAGGCGTGGAAGACTTGAACGATGCAAAAGCCCAATACGGCATGGGTGTCATTGAGCGGCTTTATTCCCGGCAGATCCTGGGAGAGAACAGCTTCGCTGTCCATTGCGTCCATATCTCCGATGACGAGATGGCGATTCTTAGAGATACCGGAACCAACGTGATTCATAACCCCGAGTCCAATATGGGGAACGCAGTCGGCGTATCGCCGATTCTGAAGATGTTTGAAGAAGGTGTTATGCTGGGTCTTGGCACCGACGGATATACCAGCGATATGTTGGAATCCTTGAAGGCGGCTAATTGCCTCCATAAGCATGCCAACGGCCACCCCAGCGTTGCTTGGGGCGAGCCACCGTATATGTTGTTCCAGAATAACCGTACCATCGCCGAGAAGTATTTTGAGAGACCTCTGGGCAGGTTGGTTGAAGGGGCCTATGCCGATGTGATCGTCGTGGACTACCATCCGCCGACACCGATTACCCCTGCAAATCTGGATAGTCATATGCTGTTTGGCGTCAGTGGACGGTCGGTGGATACGACGGTCATCAATGGAGAGATCGTAATGGAGAACCGAAGATTGACTATGCTGGACGAAGAAGCGATCGTTGCCAAGAGCCGAGAACTGGCGGAAAAGGTGTGGGAGAGGTTTTAGCGCTTTACTCCATCGGTTTCTCTAATGTTCCTAAGTATGGGAGGTATAGTCATGACGGATCGGATGCGATTAATATCATTTGACAAGATGATCCGATGGATCTTCACAGAATTGGAACGAGAGAATTCAATCTTTGGCATACCTCGGGAGAAGTTTTATCGACCCAATAGCTCCTGGACCCTAAAACTCTTTGACAGTAAATTAGAGAATCCGCTGGGACCGGCTGCGGGTCCACATACTCAATTGGCTCAAAACATCATTGCAGCGTATCTCTCGGGAAGCCGCTTTTTTGAGCTTAAGACCGTGCAACGATTGGACGGGGAGGATCTGCCAGTCTCCAAGCCATGTATCCTAGCGAAGGATGAAGGATATAACGTGGAATGGTCGACGGAGTTAACCGTGCCGGATGCCTTCAATGAATATGTCAAAGCTTGGTTTCTCCTCCATGTGTTGGCCAAAGAGTTATCTCTGGGGGGCAGTGACGGGTTTATCTTCAATATGAGCGTCGGCTACGATCTGGAAGGCATTCAGTCGGCGAAGATCGATGCGTTCATCGAAGGTTTGAAGGATGCTTCCCAGACCCAGGTTTGGCAGGATTGTCGAGCCGCTCTCCTAAAAGAGCTCCACCGCTTTGATTATGTGGATGAGGATTTTATTGAGGGTATATCGCCTCATATCTGCAACTCCATCACCCTGTCAACGCTGCACGGATGCCCGCCGAAGGCCATTGAGGAGATTGCCGGATATCTCTTGGAGAAAAAGCATCTCCATACCTATGTCAAATGCAATCCCACATTGCTGGGATACGATTTCGTCCGGGAGACCCTGGACCGGATGGGGTATGACTATATTTCCTTTGATGAACATCACTTCCAGAACGATCTCCAGTTTGGGGATGCTGTTCCCATGATTGTCCGATTGAAGGAGCTTGCGACAAAGCAGGGACTGACCTTTGGCGTGAAATTGAGCAATACGTTTCCGGTTCAGATCCGCAACAACGAACTGCCCGGCGAAGAGATGTACATGTCGGGACGGGCTTTATATCCTTTGACAATCCAATTGGCCTATGGATTGGCCAAGGCCTTCCATGGCGACCTAAAGATCTCCTACTCGGGCGGCGTTGATTACTTCAATGTCGATCGGATCTACGCGGCGGGCATCTGGCCGATTACAGTGGCTACCACCATTCTTAAACCCGGCGGTTATTTGCGGTTTAAGCAGATCGCGGATTTGCTCGACCGTCAATTCAGGCCGGACGGCGTTAATCTCAAAGCGTTGCAAGCTTTGGCAGAGAGTGTAACCGAAGATGGACACCACCGGAAAGAAAGCAGGGAGATCTTCGACCGTAAGCTAGATAAAACCCTGCCATTGACGGATTGTTTCATCGCCCCCTGTACCGAGGGATGTCCCATCGGTCAGGACGTGCCGGAGTACATCCGGTTGGTGGGCGAAGGGCGTTATGTGGAAGCCTTCGAAGTTATTACGGCGAAGAACCCGTTGCCTTTCATCACGGGAACGCTCTGTAACCATCGTTGCATGACAAAATGCACGCGGTTGGATTACGATGAATCCGTGGAAATCCGCGGAATGAAGTTGACTGCGGCCGAAGAAGGCTTTGCAGAGTTCATCGCTGACCTGGAGAGACCCGTGGTAAAGAGCGATGTCAAAGTTGCTGTCATTGGCGCCGGCCCTGCGGGTTTGGCAGCCGGGTATTTTCTGGGCCGCTCAGGGATGGAGGTCACCGTCCTCGACCGAAAGAACGAGATTGGCGGGATCATCGAACATGTGGCGCCGGACTTTCGCATCTCAAAAAGGGCTATCCGGAACGACCTGGATCTGGTGGAACGGATGGGCGTCCAATTCCGATTGGGTGTTGACCCGAACTTTTCCGTGGAAGCGCTGAAGCAAGAGGGCTTTAAATATATCTTTGTCGCCACGGGCGCATGGAAGCCAGGCGCGTTGAGTTTAGAAGCCTGCGATCAACCGATCCTTAACGTCCTTGATTTCTTGGAGACATTTAAGAAGGCTCCGGAGGAATTGAAACTGGGCCAGCGCGTGGCAATCATCGGGGCGGGCAACTCGGCTATGGATGCGGCCCGCGCGGCCAAACGAGTTGCGGGTGTCGACGATGTCTATATCGTCTACCGCCGAACCCGGAGGTACATGCCGGCCGACCATGATGAACTGCGTTTGGCGTTGGCCGACGGGGTCGAATTCAAAGAGCTTTTATCCCCCGTTTCTTTTATCGGAGGAGTTCTTCGTTGCCAGAAAATGAGCTTGGGTGCGCCCGATGCGACCGGTCGTAGAAGTCCAATGCCGGTTCCCGGCGAGTTTGTGGACATCCCCGTCGATTGTATGATCTCCGCCGTCGGAGAACGGGTGGAGACCGATGTTTTGCTGAGAAATGGTTTGGAACTGGATGAGATGGGCTTCGTAAAAGCCGATGCGGAAACCGGAGAGACGAGACTCTCCAATGTATTCATCGGCGGAGACGCCTTGCGAGGACCGGCAACGATCGTGGAAGCCATCGCCGATGCAACGCGTTTTGCTCGAACCGTAGTCGAACGGGAAAACGGCGAAGCCCTCAATCTAGGTTGGGCTGTCAATTTTGATAGCGCTAAACAAAGGAAAGAGATTACGGAGAAAAAAGGGATGCTATGCCCCGCCGGACTCCCGGGTCAAGAAAACAGCCGTTGCCTGGAATGCAATTACATCTGCAATCTTTGCGCGGAGGTCTGTCCAAACCGTGCCAATGTTGCCGTCGTTGTCAATTCGGAGCGTCTAAACTGTGTCAACCAGATCGTCCATATCGATGGAATGTGCAACGAATGTGGGAACTGTGCAACGTTTTGCCCCTATGATAGTGCGCCTTACAGGGACAAATTTACGCTCTATTGGAACCAGGTAGACTTTGAAGATAGCGCCAACGCAGGTTTCCTCCAGCTTGATGAAGGAACGAATCGATTCGCCGTTCGGCTGGGAGCGCAAGTCGTTGAAGTCCAATTTGATCCCGATGGCCAGTGCGATGGTTTGATACCCCAGGAAATGTCGGATCTCATCTGGGCTTTGCATAAGAATTATCCATATCTCTTTCTCTAAAAGGGAAAGTTGAAGCGGGTAGGGAATTTACATTGGAGATATATTTATGCCAGGAGGCACAATGATGAAGATCATGGTAAACGGTCTCTATGAAAAGCTTGAACGAACCATGACCGTCTCGGAGTACCTTGCGTTTAAAGCCATCGACACAAAGCTGGTGGTCGTGGAATGGAACTTCACCATGCTGCCGGTGGAGGAGTGGGAGAAAATAACGTTGGACGACGGCGATAATCTGGAGATCATCCGGATCATCGGCGGGGGATAAGGTGGTTAAAGAGTGAACGATACGACGCTACGGTATTCAAGACAACTTATTCTCGACGGGTTCGGGCCAGAGAATCAACGCAAACTATCCGAGGCAAAGGTGCTGGTGGCCGGAGCCGGCGGACTGGGTTCTCCGGTATTGCTCTATTTAGCAGCAGCCGGCATCGGCACGCTGGGTATGGTGGATTTTGATACAGTAACGCTCTCCAACCTCAATCGGCAGGTTATCCATTTTACCGACGACATCGGAAGGAAAAAGATCGAGTCGGCAGCGGAGAAGATCGGCCGGCTCAATCCAGAAGTTAAAGTCGTCAAGCATCTTGAACGCCTAAATATTGAGAACGTGGAGGAGATCATCGACGGTTATGACCTGGTCATCGATGCGACCGATAATTTTACCGCACGATATCTGATCAGCGATGGTTGCTATTTTCTTAAAAAACCGGTGATCGAAGGCGCGGTCGTGGGTTATGAAGGGATTCTATTGACGGTGGTCCCGGACAAAACCCCATGTTACCGGTGTCTATATCCCCATCCTCCGGCGGATGGCGTATTGCCCAGTTGCAGCGATACGGGCATCCTGGGGATGGTCGCCGGGACCATTGGAAGTTTGCAAGCACTGGAAGCAGTTAAGCTTCTTACTGGGATTGGCCCGACCGTATCCGGACGGATTCTTACCTTTGACGCGTTGAAGTCGAGTTTTCGGGAGATTCCCTGGCGCAAACGGGCCGAATGCCCTCTCTGCGGCGACCATCCCATCATCCATGAGCTGGTTCAGTACGACATAAAATGCCGAACCAAAGAGGTTTGAGTCTATCGATAAAGGAGCTGTGAGCATGATCGCCATCCAAGAATACGCAAAGCCTCAGAGTGTGACCGAAGCCTATTCTCTCTTGACCGCCGGTGAAAATGCGGCGATTATCGGCGGGGGAGTCTTTCTGAGGCTGTCGTCGCGGAAGATTGGAAAGGCCATCGACCTTTCCAAGGCGGGATTGGGTTTTATCCGCGAGGACCGGGACAAAATTGAGCTCGGTGCGATGACCACCTTCGGGGAACTGGAACGGAGCGAGGTGCTCCAACGGAACCTAGATGGTCTTCTCCCAGCAACCGTAAGAAACATCGCAGGAGTCCAATTGCGGAATATGGTAACCGTGGGAGGAACTGTCTTTGGACGGTATGGTTTCTCCGAGTTCCTTGCCAGCCTGATGGTCCTCGATGTCTACGTCCACCTTCACCACCATGGAAGCCTGAGCCTTCAGGAATTTATGAAGAAGGGCAATGTCAAGGATATCGTGGAGAAAGTAATCATCTCCAATCAACCGATTAAAACCTCGTATCAGATGTTTCGCAACTCCTCGGGCAGCCTGCCGATATTATGCGTGGCGGCCTCAAAAGCGGATAACAAATATAAGATCGCAGTGGGCGGACGACCCGGCGTGGCCATTCTTGCCCAGGATGCGATGGAAACGATGAATGCTGCAGGATCTCAGGACGAAGCGGTCATTGAAAAGGCAGCGGATATGGCAGCCACTTCATTAAGCTTTGGCAATGATCGTCGAGCTTCGACCGCTTATCGGAGAGAGCTTTGCAGGGTCTTGGTCAAACGGGCCCTCACGGAGGTGCAGGCATGAAGATTGCAGTGAATCTTAACGGGTTGGCCATGCATTGGGAGATCGAACCCGACGACTATTTGCTGGATGTATTGCGGCGTTACGGTTGTTTAAGCGTTAAGCGGGGATGCGATACGAGTTCATGCGGGGTATGCACTGTATTGATGGATGGCATCCCGGTCTTGTCCTGTTCCATGCTGGCCGCCAAGGTGGATGGACATTCGATTACGACGGCGGAGGGTATGTCGCGGGAGATCGCCGAATATGCCGATTTCATCACCGGTGAAGGCTCGGATCAGTGCGGTTTCTGCAATCCAGGGCTCGCACTGACGGTGATGGCTTTGAAGAAAACTTATGCTCATCCGACCCCGGAAGAGATCGAATCCTATCTTGCCGGTAACCTCTGCCGATGTTCCGGCTATGTGGGCCAGCTTCGGGCCATCAAGAAATTTCTGGGGGTGCAGGCATGAAGGAAGTCAATCAACCCGTTCGTAAGGTCGACGGCAAAGGACTGGTGATGGGGAAACCTGCTTACACCGATGATTTGGCGCCGAAGGATGCGTTGGTCGTCAAAGTTTTACGCAGCCCCCATGCGTTTGCCAGGATTCAACGGATCGATACGGAGAAGGCTCTCCAATTGCCGGGCGTTGCCTGTGTGCTTACCCACAAGGATGTTCCCAAGACCATCTTTACCCGGGCTGGTCAAGGATTTCCGGAACCTTCACCTTATGATAAATACATCTTGGATGAATATGTGAGATACTGCGGCGATGAGGTGGCCGTGGTGGCCGCGATGTCGGAACGCATTGCGGAAGAGGCGTTGGGTCTAATTGAAGTGGAGTATGAGGTGTACACACCGGTTCTTGACTATGAAAAAGCGGAAGGTAATTCTACCGTTGTCCATCCGGAACCGGAGATTCACTCCAAATTTGATATCGGAGCCGATCCTGCTCGCAATGTGGCCGCTTCTTACCATATGAACATCGGCGATGTGGAGGATGTCTTAGCCCATTGCGATGTGGTCGTCCGGGATCGTTACTATACTCAGGCCCAGGCCCATGTTATGATGGAGCCGCATATTGCCGCCTCCTATCTCGATGTGCAGAACCGTTTGACGGTGATCAGCTCGACCCAGACGCCGTTCCATGTTCGGCGCATCATCGGCCATGCTTTAGGGATTCCGCGTAAAGATATTCGTGTCATCAAACCGCGGGTTGGAGGCGGGTACGGCGGCAAACAGGCTATTCATGGCGAGATCCTGGTTGCTGCGGTAACGATGAAGACCGGCAAAGCTGCGAAGATCGTCTATACTCGCAGCGAGGTCTTTGAAGCTACCTACTCCAGGCACCCCATGCGTTTTGATGTGGCGATTGGAGCCGCCAAGGATGGGACCATCAAAGCCATCGACTTTCAGGTCTTGTCCGATACGGGCGCCTATGGCGAACATGCCCTTACCGTTCTCATGGTGGCAGGTTCGAAGACACTGCCGATGTATAATCGGGTTGACGCTGTTCGGTTCCATGGCACCGTTGTCTACACCAATCATGTGCCGGGAGGCGCATATCGCGGATACGGCGCGGTTCAAGGGGATTTCGCTTTGGAGTCCGCCATGGATCAGTTGGCCGAGGCCTTAGGAATGAGCCCGGTGGATCTGCGGTTTATGAATATGATGGTCGAGGGAGAAACCTCTCCGATCTTTAAGATCATGGGTGAAGGCGGAGAAGGCGTGGAGATGGCCATCGACAGTTGTAAGCTGGACTACTGCGTTAAGCGGGGAATGGAGCTGATCGGCTGGGAGGAGAATTATCCCCGTCGCGTTGTCGCTCCCCATAAAGTGCGTGGCGTCGGTATGTCCATCGCTATGCAGGGTTCGGGCATTCCCGAGATCGATATGGCATCAGCCGTCATCAAACTGAACGACGACGGGTTCTTCAACCTGATGGTCGGCGCCACCGACATCGGGACGGGCAGCGATACCATTTTGGCGCAGATAGCTGCTGAAACGTTGATGGTAGGGACCGAGAACATCATCGTCTATTCCTCGGATACCGACCTGACGCCCTTTGATACGGGGGCTTATGCGTCGAGTACGACGTTTGTCTCCGGCAATGCGGTGCAAAAAGCAGCAGAGAATATGAGGCGGTTGATCGAGACGGAGGGCGCCCGCAGACTAAGGGTGGCTGAAGGAGAGGTTATCTACGACGGAGAGACGATTCGGCGTAAGGACGGCAAGGGATCCATCACGCTAAAGGACTTGTCCACCGGCCTCTTTTACCACGCCAATCAACGCCAGTTGGTGGCCTCGGACTCCTATGTCGGCCATAAATCGCCGCCGCCCTATATGTCTGGGTTTGCCGAGGTTGAAGTGGATCTGGAGACCGGCAAGGTCGATCTGCTGAACTATGCCGCTGTGGTTGACTGCGGAACCACCATCAATCCCAATTTGGCCAGGGTTCAAGTGGAGGGTGCGTTGGTTCAAGGCATTGGCATGACCATGTATGAGGAAGTAAAATACTCCGAGCAGGGAAAGCTTCTCACCAATAACTTGATGTTTTACAGCATCCCGACACGGAAAGATATTCCCAATATTCAAGTGGAGTTTGCCGAGAGCTATGACCCGTCGGGTCCTTATGGAGCTAAATCGGTTGGGGAGATCGGCATTGACACCCCGCCGGCGACAATTGCCAATGCAATTTACAATGCCGCTGGGGTTCGGATCCACGACTTACCGATCACCCCCGAGAAGGTTTTGATGGCGTTGAAGGCGAAGGAGAACAAAGAGATATAACGGGCTTTGGGGGATGGCCGTTGTACCGTATCTCCTTGAGAGCGTTCTCGTGGATTATCCCTTTCCGCATTCACCCTCAGCACCCGTCAAAATCTGGACGGCATGGTCCAGGACAGGGAGGATGACGTCTAAGCATTCTCTGACGGCTTTGGGGCTTCCGGGTAGGTTGATGATCAGGGTTTTGCCGCAAATTCCCGCCACGGCTCTGGAGAGCATGGCCCGGGGCGTCACTTCCATACTTTTGGCGCGCATGGCCTCCGGGATACCGGGGACTTGCCGCTCGATAATATCCAATGTCGCTTCGGGCGTCACATCTCTTGGCGAAAATCCTGTACCGCCGGTGGTTAAGATGAGATGAGCGCTTTCGCACATGTGAAGAAGCCGCTCTGCAATCAATCGGCGCTCGTCGGGAACGATCTCATATTCGAGAAGGATTCCGCCGATGCGGGATAAGGTTACTTTGATGGTTTCGCCGCTAAGGTCATCACGGAGGCCCGCCGATCCTTTGTCACTTACCGTCAGAATGCTGTATTGCATGGAATCATCGTCCTTTCATTACTCGCCAACATTCTACCATAGGCGGTGGAGTGGAACAAGTTGAGGTGCAACATGCTGGATGCTTTTGGTCGAGAAATCAATTATCTTCGTTTATCCGTGACATCCCGGTGCAATCTTAGATGTCTCTATTGCGTGGCGCCCGGCGCTTCTGTTCCAGGAACAACGGATCTTGGCTGCCAACAGGAGATGACACCGTCTGAGATGGAGAGCCTTTTGTTGGCTATGGGACGATTGGGTATCCGTAAAGTTCGAATCACCGGAGGAGAACCTTTGGTCCGAACCGACCTTGAAGAGATAATCCACCGCATCTCCAGGGTCCCGGAGATTGAGGAGATCGGGATGACCACCAACGGCATTGGACTGGCGGAGAGGATTGCATCGCTGGAGAAAGTCGGATTGAAGCGGGTGAATATCAGCCTGGACTCTTTGGACGCGAAGAATTATGCGGCGATTACCGGCGGAGGAGAACTAAACGCGGTTCTAAAGGGATTTCAGACTGCTCTAGATGCCGGGCTGTTATCGGTGAGGCTCAATGTCGTCGTGATGCAAGGCGTCAACGACCACGAGGTCGATGATTTTATCCAACTGACCCGAGATAACTATGTGGATGTGCGGTTCATCGAGTTGATGCCCATCGGCGGCTTTGGAGAGGATCATACCCAGCATCTTCACCTCAATACGCAGATTATGGCTGCTCATCCCGAACTTCGTCCCATAAGCAACGATGATGGCTCTCAACCGGCAGTCTACTATGCTGTCGCTGGCCATAAAGGACGAATCGGCCTGATTAGTCCGATGAGTCATAAATTTTGTTCGCAGTGCAATCGAATTCGTGTCACAGCGGATGGGAAGATTAAACCCTGCTTAGGTGAGAATACGGAGTTCGATCTTCTATCCGTCCTTCGAAGCGAACCGGAGAAACTCCAAGGATTGCTTCGAGGGATCATCCTGCGGAAACCCAGTGGACATCATTTCGATGATGGATTTGAATCCAACCGGACGATGGCGGCTATTGGAGGTTAGACATGAAACTTACTCATCTGGACATGGCAGGCAATGCCGTCATGGTCGATGTCTCGGGGAAGGAGATCACGGTTCGGGAGGCAGTGGCTGCCGGAACGGTTCAAATGAAGCCCGAGACGATGCGATTGATCCGCGAGGGATCCGCCAAAGGGAATGTTCTGGCAACGGCTCGAGTGGCTGGAATCATGGCCGCCAAGCGAACCTATGAGTTGATCCCCCTCTGTCATCAGGTGCCTTTGGATTCGGTTGCCATCGACTTTGAGCTCGATGAAGAGAATTACCGAGTTGATATCCAGGCGACGGCGCGCTGTGCGTGGAGCACCGGCGTGGAGATGGAGGCGCTGACTGCGGTCTCTATCGCCGCGTTAACCATCTATGACATGTGTAAAGCAGTCGATCGATCCATGACGGTTGGAGATATCCGTTTATTGCGAAAATCCGGAGGAAGAAGTGGCACTTATGACGCAACAACAATATGAACAAACGCCGAGGGTTGTCGCTATCAATACCAGCGATAAAAAGGGTATTCCCAAAGAATCCATTGCATCAGGCGAATTCCTTGTGGACTTTGGGCTTAAGGGCGATGCCCACGGGGGGAATTGGCACCGTCAAGTAAGCTTTTTGGCTCAAGAAAGCATCGATCGGATGACCGCGCTAGGGGTCTCCGGTCTGACGCCGGGCAAATTTGCGGAGAACATCACCACTGAAAATTTGGTACTCTATGAATTGAAGATTGGGAATAGACTAAGGATTGGGGATGTCATCTTTGAGGTGACGCAGATCGGCAAGGAGTGCCATCAAAAATGCGCCATCTTTCACCAGGTGGGGGAATGCGCGATGCCCAATGAGGGGATCTTCGCCCGAGTATTGCAAGGGGGAGTCATCAAACCGGGAATGGCGATCCAGGTGGTTTCTATGCTTTAATTAGAGCGTAACCCTGATTTGACAGAATTACAGATTGGGTTAACCCAGATTCATGATGGGTGGGATTCGAATGACAACTACTCTGATTAAAAACGCGTTGATTGTCACAATGAACCCGGAACGGGATGTCTTACACGGAAATATTCTCATTGTAAATGATCGAATCAAGTCGATAGGGGCTAATGAGGCCTTTGCGGATCGGGTTATCGATGCCAAAGGTCAAGTGGTGATCCCCGGACTGATTCAAACCCACATTCATCTCTGTCAAGCGATCTTTCGCGGACAGGCGGATGATTTGGAACTCTTGGATTGGCTCAAGATGCGGATCTGGCCTCTGGAAGGGGCCCATGATCCCGACTCCCTCTATCTCTCTGCTTTGTTGGGCATCGGAGAGCTGTTTTGCAGCGGGACAACAGCCATCATCGATATGGAGACGGTCCATCACACCGCATCGGCCTTTGAGGCCATTGAAAAGGCGGGAATCCGTGCGATCAGCGGTAAGTGTATGATGGACTGGGGTGGAGAAGTTCCTGCAAGCCTCATGGAGAATACCGATGCTTCCATTCAGGAGAGCGTCGATCTCCTCGAGAGATGGCATGGTAAGTGTGACGGCCGTTTATCCTATGCTTTTAATCCGAGATTTGCGGTTTCTTGTACGGAGAATTTGTTGAAGCAGGTTGGCGAGTTGTCCCGCAGGTACGGGGTGAAGGTTCACTCCCACGCATCGGAGAATCAAGGCGAGATCGCTGTGGTAGAGCGGGAACGGAAGATGCGTAACATCGTCTACTTTGATCATCTGGGGTTGGCCAATGACGATCTGATCCTGGCCCATTGTATCTGGTTGAACGATGATGAGATGAGGATCCTCCGCGAACGCCGGGTCAAGGTCGCCCATTGTCCATCGTCCAATCTAAAACTGGCATCGGGGATTTCAAAAATACCAGAAATGATCGATCAGGGGGTAGGGGTCTCCATCGGCGCGGATGGCGCACCGTGCAATAACAATATGGATCCCTTTATCGAGATGCGTCTGGCAGCTCTCATCCAAAAACCCATCCATGGGCCAACGGTTATGCCGGCTCAAACCGTCTTTGAGCTGGCCACGTTGGGCGGCGCTGATGCCATGGGCTTGCAGCAAGAGATCGGCTCCTTAGAACCGGGTAAGAAGGCTGATTTGGCCATGGTGGATCTCCGTAAGCTTCATACCACACCCATAGAAAAGACCAATATCTATGGTCAATTGGTTTACCAGGCCAAAGCCTCGGATGTAAGCTTGACCATGGTAGATGGGCGGATCGTTTACGAGAATGGTACTTTAACCACCATCGATGAAGATGAAGTCATCAGGGACGCCAATCGGATGATTGGCAGGTTTTATCAGCGGGCGGGAATATGAGCAGGAACTAGCAGCATGGAGGATGGATTTGCAGTATACAACGATATTGTTCGATCTGGATGGAACGTTGACGGATCCGAAGGTAGGGATAACGAAGTCAGTTCAATTTGCACTGCGTCGCTTTGGGATCGACGTATCCAACCTGGATAACCTGGTGCACTTTATCGGACCGCCTTTGTTCGACTCATTCCGGGAAGCTTATGGTTTTAGCGAAGACGAAGCCCGTCAAGCCATTGTGTATTATCGGGAGTACTTTTCGACGCAGGGGATCTATGAAAACCAGTTGTACCCAGGTATACCAGAGCTTTTGTCGGCATTGAAAACAGAGAATCGCTGTGTGGTGATGGCTACTTCCAAGCCCACCGTGTTCGCGGAGAAGATTGCCAAGCATTTTAGGATTGCTCAATACTTTGATATGATCGTTGGCAGCAATTTAGACGGCACCCGTTCCGCAAAGGGAGAGATTATTGGTTACATATTGAAACAACTGGAACCCGTCTTGCGGGGAACTGTGATTATGGTAGGGGATAGGAAATATGATATTCTCGGGGCCAAAAATCAGGGGATAGACTCCATTGGGGTAACCTATGGGTATGGAAGTGTTGAAGAAATAAGCCGATATGAGCCAACCTTTACAGTTGCTACAGTGGGGGATTTAGAAAAGACATTATTCGACACGTATTAGTTTTTTGGACTATAAAAAAGGGAAATCAATGTAGGTTATTGTATATGTTTTGTAGTATCTATAAAAACACTCAGTATTTTGGGTGAAATAGAAGCTGCAGGCGGGTGGTGCGCATGAATAAAATTGAAACAATGATGGATATAGCATGTCCATGCTGTTTAAACAAAGTTCAGTTAGGAGTTGACCAACTAATTTGCTTAGAGTGCCAGCGTACATATGAACTCATCGAGGGTATACCGATTATGCTGAAAAAAGAAGTTTTTGAGTCAAATGAGTTTTTCGAAGGCTTGAAGAAGGAATATATAAAGAATTTATATAATCAGATATCAAAGAGCTTAAACGAAAGCTTAGTTGCACGTATATCCCAGTTTCTTAACTTTGGATATGTACAGAATGAAAGCAAGCATTACTCTCATCCCTATTTTATGAATCATGTCTTCAACAAAAATTCGATAAGGCTTTTAGGAGAGGTTATAGGTGATATTGATTTAAATAACAAAGATGTTATCGATGTTGGTTGTGGGAGAGGTGGAGATATAGCCATCCTAAATAAGTTATTTGAGCCTAATAAGATTATTGGCTTAGATATAAGTTACGAAAATATTGCATTTTGTAAAAAAACGGTTCGAAAAAGCAATACCTTCTTTGTTGTAGGAGATGCCGAAAGTCTTCCGTTCTTCTCTTCCAGCTTTGATGTGGTTGTAAACATTGAATCGTCATTGAACTATCCTAATGTCAATGATTTTTTTCAAGGTGTATATCGATTACTAAAGACAGGTGGACATTTTTTATATGCTGATTCTATACCCGTTGCTGATATCCAAACCCGCGAATCCTACTTATTAAATTTAGGATTTCAGATGACACGTATTACCAATGCTACTTCAAATATTCTCCTTTCGATTGAGGAAAATGCAAAACGAAGCGTTTATTCCATGGATAATAATGGTGAATTAAACTTGAACGATTTTCTTGCATTGCCTGGAAGCGAAAAGTATCAGGTGTTGCATGAAGGTTCTTCAGCATATATGATATATCATTTTTATAAGTCGCCTTAGGATAGCGCAGTGTTGGTGAGAAAAAGGCAAGAACCTCTCTGGTAGAGTTATGGCTCTACTATGGGAGGTTTTTTTATTAATAAAATTGTTTAATAGATTTATGGGCATATACGTTGGGTTAGACTGAAAAAAATAGATTGTAGCTAAAAAATGTTATTTTACAACAATAAAATCCAGACAAATAATATATTTTTCCAGAAATTATAAAACAGTTAATGCTAAAATAATTGTTATGACGTTGTAAACGGATCAAACTAACTTATATGCTGCCTATCACATATGTGGAGGTTGGAGTATGAACTTGGAAAATATTGATGTTTCGTTAAACAAATTAACTTTATTAATTACAAAACGTTGCAATCTTTGGTGCCGAACGTGTGATTATCGAGCGACACGCAATAAATATTCGGAGATAAATCTAGACCAGATCACTCAGCTGATCTCCGATGCCCATGAACTCGGTTTAAAACAACTGGTACTTACGGGTGGCGAACCGATGCTCCGAAAAGAAATTTACGATATTTTGGATTATGCAAGTTCGCTAAATGTTCATAATACGGTTATATCCAACGGTACATTAATTGGAGAAGCCGAAGTGGATAAACTTCTTAAATCAGGCTTAAATGATATTAGTATTTCTTTGGATTGTTTCCAAGAAATCAATGACCAGATTAGAGGAGAAGGAAGCTACCAAAAAGCATTGGATGCCCTTAAAAGTTTCTGTAAATATCGGGATAGTATGGGTAGCATTACTGTTGGCATAACAATATCAAAAGCTAATTATCGGTATATTTTTGACTTTTGCCGTTTTTTATTTGAGGAGATTGGCGTGAAATCAATAACGTTTAATCCATTTAATAAGTACATGTTACATCCAGCTAAACATAGACTCATTGGAGATTTTGAGATTACCGACGATTTAATTCCCGGTTTAGAGCTGGAATTGGATAAAATTATCGCTTATTCCAAAGTAGGGAAAGGAACATTTTGGCAAAACGAGCGTTATTTCAAAAAAATCCCCCATTATTTTGCGGGCAAAAGCATGGTACCCAGTATAAGTTGTACAGAGCCTCTGATGGGGTGTGTGATCGAGGCGAATGGATTGGTTTATCCTTGTATTGTAGAGTATGTTGTTGCAGGTGATATTAATGTATCTTCGATAAAAGACATTGTTCGGAGCGAAGAGTATCGCAGTGTTTGTCTTCGTGCCTTACGAAACAAATGTCGAGGTTGTCTAAATGCTTGTTATAACAATATCCATTCCATTGAGGAATGTTCACTTTGAGTTTATTTTAAGGAGAATTCTTTATGAAACTTATTGAGAAGAAGCTTGATAACGGAATCATTCTCACAATGCCTGAACAAGCTCTTCCCCTTATAAACGAAATTTGGGAACATCAAGTTTATAATCGGATATATTCTATAAAAGAGAATGATATCGTTTTTGATGTTGGAGCCAATATCGGAATGTTTGGTTTATATGCTGCAACAAAAGGTGCTAAAGTCTATTGTTTTGAACCTAACCCGGATATCTTTAAGCTACTCCAAAAAAACATTAGGGATAACGGGTTAGTGGAACGGGTAATACCCTATAATATGGCATTGGGAGGAGAAAACTGCTTTTTAGAGCTTTTTATTGCAGATACTGACAGGATATATTCTGCGGGTTCAGCATCGACAAATCGAAAATATATGGCGGACTTGGGTGAACGAATAGGCGCTGACTTTAAGCCATATACGGTTCGCTGTCAAACCCTGGACACTGTTATGAATGATTTAGCTGTCAAGACCATCGACTTCATGAAGATTGATTGTGAAGGCGCCGAATTTGACATCATAAAAAGTACATCAAGCCAACGGATCAAAGGAATAGGCCATATGGCAATGGAGATTCATGGCGCATGTTACTCACAAAAAGATCTATGCCTGATGTTGATGGAGAAAGGTTTTATTATTCAACATTTTCAAGAAGTGGCAGGACCTTTTTCCGTGGGATATGTCTATACCACATTTCTTCAAGAAACATTACAGAACACGCAGATTATTGCAAGCTTAGATGTTAAAAACCCTGTGGATGTTAACGAAGGCGTTGTCATAGATGCCTCTGGGAGTTTTACAACCAATGGTAAGGATGAATTTCTACATTATCGTTGGCAAATTGATGGTCAATGGTTAGACACGATCGATTCTTGTTGTAAGATTGAACATCGTTTTCACGAACCGGGTATGCACCGAATTGTTTTGGAAGCATCGGTTGAAGGAAAAACAACGAGTTGCCAAAGGGAAATCATTGTCTTGAAACCTGATTGTTCATTGGAACAAGTGGATTACTGGCTTGGTGAAAACGAAGCCGATAATAAAGTGTCAATTACCTCCTCAAGCGCTTTTGGGATAGGGGGCCAGAATAGGCAGGGTAATAACCAAACAGATGACCTAACAATTGCTATAGACAAACTCACATCGTTTCAAGGACTTTTTGAACCATTATGCATTGAATTTAATGGACAAAAAACCCTGATTAAAGAGAAGTACTACGAGTATACGATCAAAAATATCCCCTCCCATATGGATGTGCACTTTGAAATTTGTCGTTTAAAAGAAATGCCCGATCCGATGGACATTAACATAAAATGGTGGATCAATACAAAAGATCGAGATCATAACGACCTGGAACAAGGCGAGAATGCTATTTTGGAGGGCAATGACGATTCAAAGCTCCCGTCTTCGGGGGTCGATGCACTATTTAGTTTTATGGGCAAAAAGTCGTTTTCCATTGGTAAAGAGTTATTCCCGACAACTTGGGTTCCTAAGGAAGTTGTTATTGGAGTAGCCTCTGCTAGATATAGAAAAAGAGTAAATCCCTTGTTGGGTGAGGTTGTTTATAAAGACTCCTCAACCCCTTTGGTCAATTTTTATACTGAATATCGTTTTAACGGTATAAAACTCAACGAGGATATAGAATTTTCAATTGAGTTGAAGAAAATGAGCTGTATAAAAATTGGTTGGTGGTGTTCATAGGTTTTTTTATAATCGACCAAGGCTTACATCTGGAAGCATAAGGAGTAAAAGAATGAGCGATATGGAACAGATCAAATGGCCAATTTATACCCGGGAGACCATTGATAAGGTCGTAGAGGTCTTTGATTCCAACCGTTATACGATTAGTGGGTATTGGACGGGGAGTCGCACATATGAACAGGAATTTGCAGAGGCATTTGCTGCTTTTAATGGAGTCCCTTATTGCGTACCAACTGCAAATGGATCAAGTTCCTTACTTGTCGCTCTTGAGGCGTTAGATGTAGGTTATGGGGATGAAGTAATTGTTCCGGCGTTGACATGGTTGGCAACAGCCACAGCAGTTCTCAATATTAATGCACTGCCTGTTTTAGTGGATGTTGATCCCGATACTTATTGCATTGATCTAAAGCAGATCGAAGAAAAAATTACGGAGAAGACAAAGGCCATTATACCCGTCCATCTATATGGATGTATGACTGATATGGATGGATTGCTTGAGATCGCCCAAAAATATCGTTTAAAAATTATTGAAGATTGTGCTCAAACCCATGGCTCTTTTTGGAATGGGCAAAAGGCCGGCACATTAGGGGACATAGGTGCTTTTAGTTTTCAACAGAGTAAAACCCTATCCTCCGGAGAGGGAGGGTGTGTGATTACTAAAGATCCAGTATTGTTTGAGCGATTGTCCCAGTTGCGTGCAGATTCTCGGGTGTTTTCCACAAGAGAAATGAAATTCGGAGACATAGAGTTAATTGGACAAGGGACAATGCAAGGATCAAACTATTGTATGACCGAATTTCAAGCAGCTATTCTGTTAGAACAATTGACCAAGCTCGATGATATGAACCGCTTGCGGGAGGAAAACGCACGATATCTTGATGACCATCTCAGTCAAATTCAAGGAATTAAAACAATGAAACGAATGCCACAGATTCAGCAACAGTCTTATTTTTCATACTGTGTTCGAATTGATACCGATTACTTTAAACTATCAAGTGATCAGAACCTTCAGCTATTAAGGGAAAAGATGCAGAAATTATTGAAAGAGCGGCTTGGACTAGGACCTTTCTTTTTACATGCACCTTATCCCGCTATCAATAAGAACAGGCTATTTTGTCCGTGGACCAAAAGACGGTTTCCCTCAACAATATCTCATACAGAATCGTTTTGGAGGGAGATGTCGTTTCCGATTGCAGAGAAAGCGTCGAAGGAGGGGGTGGTTTTTCATCATTCCGTTTTACTCCAGTCACGAGAATATATGGACAATATTATCAATGCATTTAATGATGTTATTTCGATGCTTAAAGACGGGCGAAGGGTTAAAAATTAAACTACATAGTCAACAGTACATTTAAAAATATTTTGTAGGGGGATGAATTTTATGGGAGCTAGTGTAGAGAACATCGAAAAAATTAAAGATTTGTTGGTTGAAGTTACCGGAGATGCTTCATTGAAAGAAAAGACGAGTGGCTCAACGGATATTATTACAGATATTGGATTGGATTCCATTCAAATGATCAATTTTGTACTCATGTTGGAAGATGAATTTGCGATTATGATCGACTTTGAGAGCTTTGATTTCTCCAACTTTAATAGCGTTGAAGCTCTGGCCGACTTTATTGGACGTGCCTTAGAGTGTGTTTCAGTATCATAATTGGATAGACGCAGTTTGTAGATTTTCTTATTCCTCTTGTCCGCCATAATTACAAAGAATGCCAGCCGTTAGGAGTAATGGGCTGGCATGTGATTAAATAACAAATAAAGAGGATGCGTTGATGGGACAAACTTTAATTTTAGGAACATTTGATGCAGAAAAGTTCTGGAGACCGCAAAACTACTCAAAATTGCCGGAAATCAAGGATAAACATGCTTTGCAAGTTGTCGCGTGCATGGATGAGTTATTGTTTGTATTGTCTGAGGATAATGATTTATTGGTGACTCGTTATGCCATGAATTCTGTCTTGAAAGGTTATCTAAGGAGTATTGGGTTTTCGTTTCATAGCAATGAGAAGAGTATTGGAGGGGCAGATTCTATTGAATCGTGTATCTTTGAACTTCTCGACGGAGAGCATGATAACCCAGAAGTAGTCGGGCTATTGAGAGATGCAATTCGTATAAACCCATATGCAGTATTACCTTGGACACGTAACCTAGCCAATAGGTTTAATCTTGAATTTAATTTCCCTTCAGTTGAACATGTGATTAAAGTTAATTCCAAACTATATTCCCATGAGGTAAGCAAAGAATTAAACATAAAACCCTACGGGACAATAGCCTATAAAAGTGAGGATATTCGCCGTATTGGAATGCCTATGATCGGTGCTGGAGGTTTTCTAATAAAAGATATTTTTGGCGTATCAGGAAAAGGCAACATGTTGATTACTTCTGAAAATGTGATGAATAGGGTCCTTAAGCACATTGCAAACCAAGAAGATGCAGGAATGGAGACGTGTTTTTTAATCGAACCATTTCTGGAAAAGGAACAAGATTTTTCTTGCCAAATCCATTTGGATAAAGAAGGACGCTTCACAGTTTCTTCGGTGCAAAGAATAATCAATAACGGATTTTCATATCTGGGTTCCATGGCTGCGGAAGAGCACTTTATTGAATTACTTGAGCAAAATGGATACTTTAATACGATTAATGATGTTGTTTCTTGTTTAAACAAGGATAGTTATTTTGGTGAGATATGCATTGATTCGATGATTCTAAAGACGGGTGAGATTGTTCCATTAGTAGAGATTAATGCACGAAAATCCATGGGTTTAATAAATAGTTATATCGACAAGTTTCTTGGAAGGTTTTCATTGATGGGCTTTTTCTTTTTCTTATCTTTAGGGTATAAAGGTTATCTTCAATTGGAAGACATATTGCAGCAAATGAAAGATTTAGATATCCTCTTTAGCCCTAGTACCCCTGAAGGAGTAATCCCTTTATCCAGTAATACTCTCTTTATTAATCGTGATTTGGATCCTGAACCCCAACCGGACAGTTTATACAAAGGCAGATTATACTTTTCAGTGGTCTCCCATTCACAAGATACGAGACGCTTATTGATGGAAAAAGTCAGAGGCGTTCTGCAATCAATGGGAGTAACGATATACAATTGAATTTTCGACCACGGATTGGACCAAAGCAAATTTTGCCGGGAGGTACAACGTGAAAACGAAGATAGTCACTTTACTTTGTTCGGGTGTGGCTTTGGGTGTATATGTTCCAGCATTACTTTTGGATAATCAGTTGAAGAAGAATAACGTTTTAACTGACGTTGTTGTATTGGAAAACCTTATGCCTAAAGATAAAAAAGAAAAGATATTAGAAAATAAAAAAGCGTTTCACAATAGCTTTCGTCTGGCTCTGACTGGGCAAAAGATGGCGAAGGATCTTTGGCCTAGTTTAGATCTTGACCTGATAGAACAAATGTTTACATTGTGGAGAAGGGAAAACCGAAAGGATTTTATTGTTTTCTCGGGTTTTTGGATGTCGATTCTTTGGGAATACGCCAAGAGAAGTAATTTTAGTGACCTTAATATTGACATTGTTCATATGGATGCTGATATTTCAGCATCGTGGAAAAATGTTGATGCAAAAACCCATGAATATAATCACATATGGCTTTTTCGATGGAAAGAAAAGAGGTTGCTGTATGAAATACCGATAACAGATCGTCCTCCCGTTCCATACCTTCAACGATCGGAACGATATGTGATCCATGGCGGAGGGTGGGGGATGGGAACTTACCAAAGTAAAATAGGGGAATTGGAGTCTGCCGGTCTCTCCCTTGATATTGTGGCATACGATCGTTCGGAAATTGTAAACCCAAACCACCGTTATTTTATGATGGACCCATCTTGGTCACCATGGTTAAAAAACCAATGTGGATTCCATGAGTTTCCCCCTTTTGGTGAAGTTCGCATGGATCAAACGGAATGCTTCATTAATAACTCTGAATATCATGGTTTGTACGATGTAATTCGGGTAAGCCTGGGAATTATTAGCAAACCGGGAGGGGCCACACTGCTTGATTCGTTGGCATCAGCTACTCCTATTATAATTTTGGATCCTTTTGGAGACTATGAGCAGAAAAATGCGGACTTATGGGAATACCTTGGTTTCGGGGTGTCTTATAATCAATGGAAGGAATCGGGTTACTCCACCGAACTCCTGGAGAAGTTGCATTCCAATTTATTGAATGTCAGGGGAACGCTCAAAAACTATGCACTGGAATATGGTCATCGATATAACAATGTGGGATAAATTGGTGTAATAACTTATCGAAGTGAGGTGTTTAATTATGCAAACCGATATTATGTTACAGCATGATCAATTTTACGAGCGAATTCAATCTTTGTTGGGTTCATATCGTTTCAAAGTTTACACCGATTATAAATCTTCATCTTCAGATAGGTTATTGTCAATTGTTGGAGTGACTCATATCGATAACATCGATTTCATCCAAAATGACCTATTATCAGTATGTTCCATGGTTTTAGAGATCGATACCCCCCATTATAGGGGAGTTTATTTTGAAGATACTTCGTTATTATGCGGTATCATAATTGCTGCAAAAAGGGAATTAATCTCGTTGGAACAAGGCATATACAACCAATCGCGAGATGCAAGGCTTGTTTATGAACTACAAAACTTTGGCACAGATCACCAGATAAAGAATTTAATCGAACTGGACTTGGATTCCTGTGTTCCGATGTGGGCAGGAGACGATAACGTTATTGCTGAGAGATACCCAGACATAAATGTGAGATATGTTAAGTACCGAAATAGCCACCATGAATACAAAAGGAACTATCTATCATATATGAACAGAGAAAGAAGTTATCTGCATTGTGCATATAATTCACCACAGTATAATAGCCTTGAGGCATTTAGTTGGATTTATTATTGTGAAATAATGATGATGACAGAAGCAATCGGCTCAAGCAAGATCTCCATCCATGATGTAGGCACAAGTGTGGCGCAGTTTCCTTTGTTGCTGAGTAGTCTTTCTGAAGAGGAACTTATGGGTCTTAAAATATCTAAAATAATAGCCTCTGATATTGATTGGACGGGCAAGGATCTAATTCAACGAATTCATCGACGGAATCCTGGTTATCGGCCAATAGAGTTTTTGAGCCTCGATCTTTTGCATAGCGATATACCTGTTACTGATGTCATTGTTATCAATGATGTTTTGGAACATATGCCTAGCGAAGAAGCTTCATTTACTGTTTTCCAACGGTTATGGAGATCGACTGGGAAACTCCTTGTGGTGCATGTCCCCTTTGAAGAGGTGCCCAATCAATCGTGGGATCACTATATTGTCTTTAATAGAAACAAGTTGCATGATTGGGTCGAACGGCTGGATGGTGCAAAACTTATTTCTGACAAATACTTCAGTGATAACAATATGAGTCTAGTTGATCATGGCTTTTTAGTATTAGAGAAAGAGTAAAGGGATAACACGATACGGAGGGTTGTATAAATGCCCGAAAACAAGGTGGATTGTCAGCAAAGAAAAGGGTTGGAAGGCTTCAGTTACCCCAAATGGGTTGTTATCCAGTTGCTTGAAGAATGTAATCTGCGATGTAGAATGTGCTACGAATGGGGCAAGGAAGGTTCTTATCACGAAAAGAGAGGCTTGGCTCAATTAGACCTCCATGTTATTAAGAAGGTAATTAGAGATGTTAGTCCAGGGAAACCCTATTTTGGTCTTTTTGGGGGAGAGCCTTTGATGTATCCCTGGGTGGATGAGGTATTGCAAACGATAAGAGATTGCGGGATGAGTGTCGACATCCCAACAAACGGAATGCTCTTGGAACCCTTGGCCGAGATGCTGGTCGAGACCAAACCGAGAAGACTCTGGATATCTTTGGATGGACCGCAAGACATCAATGATCAACAACGGGGTAAGGGAGTTTATCAAAAGGTTACTGAAGGTATTGAACGGCTTTTTGAAGTCCGGCAAACCAGAGGAAGCGAGCTGCCAAAGATAGGCGTTACTATGCTTGTAACTCCCTTTAATTATCGTTACATCGAGGATTTGTTCTTCAATTGTTTAGACATGTCGAAGATCGACCATATTAGCATCGAATTTCAACTCTATGCCACAGAACAGCAATGCCAGGATTACGCGAAGATACTCAGAGATGAATTCGGTGTGGAAAATGCTCCGGGTGCCCGAGGATTTATTTGGAATGTAACAGAATTTGCTTCGATCGACATTCCCGAATTGATACGGCAGATTCGGAATGTAAAAGCGTTCTGCCAAGAGCGGAACATCTATTTTATTACCTATCCCAAGACGATTGAAGAGGATAATATAAGCCGGTTTTTTAGTGCCGATTGGGGCAATATGGTTGACAAACGGAGCCGTTGTTCCTTTCCGTGGATCTATATGGAGATCAATGCCAAAGGGGATGTATCTCCATGTCATACGTTTTACGATCTGACACTTGGCAGCATCTATGAACAGGAAATACTCGATATATGGAACGGCTTACGGTATGAAAAATATAGAAATTATATGCGTAAGAATCTACTTCCAATATGTACGGCATGCTCTAGATATTATGCGGATCCCAATAAAAAGTGATAATAGGAGGGCGCTATGCAACCTAGAACCGATGTTAAGTTCGATGAAACTACTTTTAATCGAATTAAACGAACCATTCGGAATATGTCAGTGGGAAGACATAATGTTTCAAAGGAACCGGGATTTGCATTAGGGCTCCCGGACGAAGTGGGCATTCAGCTTACTAACCGTTGTAATTTACGATGCAAGCATTGTTTTCAATGGAATGATGAAGGATTCTATAATACTCTGAGCAAACCTGAACAAAATGAAGAAATCCGTATCGAAATCGTAGATAAGATATTACGTGAAACCTCTAGCATTCGATCGAATCTCTATTTATGGGGCGGTGAACCCCTTTGTTATAGTCGATGGAATCTTCTTGCTTCTCTATTAGAAAAAGACCCGCGTTGGACAGTGTTTTGTACCAATGGGATTGATATTGAGAAGCAAATGGACTCCATTGTCAAAATATCATCTCATCTGGCGATGCTTATTAGTGTAGAAGGGTTTGAGTCCGAGAACGATCTCGTTCGTGGAAATGGCAGCTATAAAAAGGTTATGCACAATATCGAACTTCTGCTTAAGTTAAAAAGGCAAGGTGTTTTCCGTGGAGAAGTGTCTGTTAATTGTGTAATAAACGAAAGCATGATTGGCCAGCTCCATGATTTTGCAGTGATGTTTGAGGAAATGGGAATTAACACACTTTACCTTTGCTTTCCATGGTATATTTCAAGGGAAACAGCTTTGGATATGGATGAGTATTTCGTAGAGAATTTTAGCTGGCTTCGCCAGCTCGAGAATACTACAATGGCAAGTTGGCACGCCTATCAATATCGGTTGCGTCCCGAACTAATACAAGGACTAGTTCACGACTTGGACAAGATAAGAAGTAGATCTTGGAAAATAAGATTGCGCTTTCAGCCCGCGCTGGAGAATAAAGAGATTGAGGATTTCGTTCTCGATCGTGAAATGACTGCGCAAAAGAAATCCCAGTGTATTGGTATGACAAGTCGAATGAATGTAATGTCCAATGGACGAGTCACGGTATGCAAGTTATTTCCGGAATTCGAGGTTGGAGACTTAAACAATAGCAGCGTTTCCGAAATTTGGAAAAGTAGTGAGTTTATAAAAGCTCGTACCATAATCGCGCAAGGCCTAATGCCGGTATGCTCTAAATGCATACTCCTATATTTACACGGAGTTTAATACAAAACTACTTCGACATGGGAGGGGGCCAATGCGTGCTTAATATCCAAAGCGACCTTAGTCAACGGATTGTATTCCGTGATGCTATTCTTAAGCTGTTTGAGGAGACAGATATTAAGGTTTTCACCTCTGACACTCTCGATATTTTAAGTAGCAAGTTTTCCCTTGCGGGTGGGACGGCGATAAAAAACGTCGGCCGCTTAAAGGCAGAATTGTTATCGTTGGATTTTAAAGTCAACGACATTGAAACTACCCGTTGTAAAGGCCTATTAATTGAAGAATCTACTGATAACTTTGGTATTATTATCGCTCCCAAAGATGAACTTGCATCGTTGAAGCAGAGTATTTTTAATCAATCGGGTGATTCACAGTTGTTATTTGACATACAACAATATGGAAGGGAAAATAATCTTTTTGCTCTTGAAAACTTAGACTTCCAATTGAGTAAAGAATTAGTTCGACAAATGGACTTGGTTCTCGCGGAATCGCTGGGAATTTTGTACGCTCAGTTATGTGCCATTAAATATGAGAACAGTCATAAGGAATACAAGAGATTGTTTGTCGAGTATAGAAATAATGAAAGAACTTTTTCATTTAATCATGGGGGATACAATAATAATTTCCAATTGTTTTGTTGGGTTTACCACTGGGAGATAAAAATATTAGCAGATATTTTGGGGGAACAATGTATATCCATCCACGATGTTGGAACGAACGTTGCCCAATTTCCACTGCTGTTAGTCGCCCTAAAGCAACAGGACCTTTATGGATTAAATATTGGGAAGGTTATCGCTTCGGATATTGGTTGGACGGGTGAACCTTTTGCAAAATTGATTATTCGAAAAAACCCGGAATATAAATCCATCGATTTTATGAAGATAAATGTGGTAACCGAAACCGACTCGATGCCATTTACCGACGTTATCATTGCCAATGATGTATTAGAGCATTTGTCCAATGACGAATTGGCTATGGTTGCATTGGAAGCGCTTTGGAATAAAACCAAACGAGTTCTCATCGTTCATGTGCCCATTGAGCCAGAGCCAAATCTTTCTTGGGATCACCACGTTGTTTTTTCGGGGGATAAACTTAGGGAGTGGGCTAGTAAACTCGATGGAGCGCAATTGATCTCCGATAGTTATTCAGATGATTATAGGCTATTAACTGATCAAGGGTATCTAATCGTAGCAAAACGCCCCTAATCACTGTGGAGAAAATATATTGTTATTTGAGGAGTTGAGCTTTTGTGAAGTTTAGTTTTGTTATTCCTACCTATAACAATAAGAAACTCTTAAAAAATACTTTAGAAGCTCTTAATTATCAAAGAGGCTTTGATCGAGAAGATTACGAAGTCATCATTGTTGATGACGGATCTTCCGATAATACCGGGGAGTATATTCAAGGGATCAACAAAAACTATGAAATAAAATACTATTATTTGGAGCGTAATAATGATTCATGCAGAGCTCGGACCCGGAATTGCGGATGGAGAAATGCTAAGGGTGATATTGTTGTCTTTATTGATTCCGATATCATTGTAAAACCCAGTTATTTATCGGAGTTGACACGATACTTTGCAGTAAGTCAAGATATTTTTGTGATTGGTAATCGGTTAATGTTAGATGAAGATATCAATTTTTCCCAAATTGGCACAGGGGAAATCTTTAATAAATACTGTTTTGATTCGCAAAACTTCGATCGAATGGACTTTCGCTATTTTCTGTTTGAGACAACATCTTATAATATGAAAGCTGTGATGTGTCCATGGATGCAAGTCTATAGTTGTAATTTAGCTGTTCCAAGGAGTGTATTGGAAGTTGTTGGAGGGTTTGATGAGAATTTTAAAAATTGGGGACTAGAAGACGTAGAGTTAGGTTATGCACTATTCAAGAGTAAACTAAAGATCGTAGTCAATCCCAGACTTGAGGTTCTTCATCAATATCACGGGGAAAGAAATGATCTAGTTGTTATGAAGGATAAGGAAAAAGGATATGAGGAAAACATTGATTACTTTCTCACAAAGCATGCGGATGCATTAAAAATGGAGAAAAAGTATGCTTATCGCATGCTTAAGGGCGAAATTTCTCCGGACAAGATATTAATGGATGTACCCACCAAAACACTGACTCTTGAATTTCACGATAAAAGTAATTATGAATCTTTTAAAGATGAAGTATTATCGGTGTTGTATAAGGAAGAAGTACGATTAGTAATTCATGATTACGTTGAAGATTCGGATTTAGATATTTGGGTTCAACTTTTGGACACCAAAGTGATTCCCAAGTATTACCCCATATCTTTGCGGATCGATCAAAAACAAATGATACAATATTTAAAAGCTGAGCGAGAACGGCAAAAAACGAGGGTTTAGAAGCCATGAAGGAATTCTTAACCGTGATTTCTATTTATACAAAAATAATGATTCGTTATCGAGCCACATATATTGTATCTCTAATCGGTGAACCGATTAGTTTCATTATACAAGTTATCCTTTTTACAAAAATTTATGAGTATAATCAAGCAGAAGTCATGGTTGGATATAGTCTTTCTCAAATGATTTGGTATTTTGCAGGAGTAACATTTGTTTGGTTCTTGATTTGGAACGGTGTAGATAATAGTATAGCTAACAAAATTCTCTCCGGAGACCTCGCTATTGATCTATTACGACCTTTTTCGATTTTCCTATTTGAACTGGCTATTGCGGCAGGCACACGAATTACCGGATTGCTGATGGAGTTTATCCCAATATTTATTATGTTTTCTTTCATAAGCTTTCCGGGTTTTTTAACAGTACTATCCATAACGAAGTTTTTTCTAGTGGTCTTATTTTCATTTATACTATTTTTCAATATTAATTATCTTGTTGGTATTTCTGCGTTTTGGATTAAAAGTAATTATTCGTTACAAAGCATTAAATTAGTCTTGATTTCGTTCTTGGCGGGTTCATACATACCTTTAGAATTCTACCCTGAAAAAATTCGAGTTTTAGTAGGATATTTACCATTTCAATACCTATTTTATTGGCCTGTACAATTTTTTTTAAATCTGGAACACACACATGGATTTAAAACATTAATTCATGTATTATCTCTACAATTATTTTGGATTTTGCTGTTATACGGATTTTGTAGATTTGCATGGAAACGGGCTATTGAAAGGTTTTGCGCAGTTGGGGGTTGAAATGAATAGTTTTTTTGATCTCTTAAAACTCTTTTATCTTAATAGTAAATTAAAGGTACTAAGAGGATTGCAGTATCGTTTTGATTTTCTATTTGGATTATTTGTAGCCATAGGTATTTCCAGTTTGGGTCCGATCTTAGAATATCTGTTTTTTCTCAAAATGAGGGGCTTTCCCGGGTGGAATTTAAATCAAATTATTCTCTTTCAGAGCACATTACTTCTATGGCTTGGCATCAAAGATATATGTTTTGGTGAATTGAGAGGAAACCTAGAAACAATGATCAAAGGTGGAGGATTTGACCGATTATTGTTAAAACCTTATCCTCCTATTGGTATTATCCTAGTAAGCGGCTTTTACTATCAGGGATTTGGTACGGTTATTGCAGGATTAGTCATCACAAGCATTGCATTAAAAAGACTGGGGATAATCATAAGCCTTTGGCAAATAGGTTTGTTTATAATTCTTCTTATGGCGGGTCTGTTACTGTATATGACGGTTCTTGTCTTCTATTGTGTCATTGCAATCCATCTTGTTCATATGGGCCGACTTGGCGAAATAATAGAGCGAATACTTCATTTTTCTCAATACCCTGTCGATATTTACCCACAAGTAATTCGTTTATTCGCTTTGGTCGTATTCCCCGTGGCAATATGGGTGTATTTACCTGCTCAAACGCTTTTGAACCGCATTGATATTATGGTGGTTTGGAGTTTAGTAGGGTGCGTTTTGTTATTTTTACTTAGTATAAAAGTTTGGGATTTGGCACTAAAACAATACACAAGCGCAGGTGGCTGAATTGAGTGAGAATATGATTACAATTAAAGGATTAAAGAAAGTCTTTCGCGTTCGAGAGAAAGTGAAAGACGGCATGTGGGCAACACTTAATTCTTTGTTCCAACAAAAATATAGATATATTACGGCTGTCGATGGGATTAATTTCAATATAAAAAAAGGAGAAATTCGAGGTCTCATCGGACCCAATGGCGCTGGCAAGTCAACGGTGATAAAAATAATCTCTGGAATCCTTTTTCCCACCGAAGGAACCGTTGAAGTATTGGGTTATATACCATGGCTGCAGAGGCAAGAATATGTAAAAAATATAGGAGTTGTACTTGGACAAAAAACGCAACTATTATGGGATTTGCCGCCCAGCGACACATTTTTATTAAACAAAGCAATGTACAAAATACCTGATAAAAAATTCAAAGAAAACGTTAACTATTTTAAAGAAATATTAAATATTGAAGATGTTATTAAAAGACCCGTTCGCAATCTATCGCTTGGAGAGCGAATGAAATGTGAATTAGTCTGTGCTATGCTCCATGAACCGCAACTGGTTTATTTGGATGAGCCCACCATCGGACTGGATGTGTTTGCTAAGGAATCGATGCGGCAATTTATAAAAGATATTAATCGAGACAAAGGAGTAACGATTATTTTAACTACTCACGATTTGGATGATGTCGAAGATCTATGTAAAAATGTGACGATCATTAATAAAGGCGCGATTGTTTGTGATGATTCTATTGAACAGCTAAAGAGTATCTTTTCCAACAAAAAGGCCGTTGAGGTCAAGTTTTCGCGTCCTGTGGAAAACTCGTTGCTTCGTGAGTTCAACATAATTCATTCAACATCGCTTACTGCAAAGATCGAATTTGATCTTTCAAAAAGCAAATTACAAGAAGAGATTTATAGATTATTTTCGATATTTCCTATTCAAGATTTAAATATTGAGAGTATTCGTATTGAAGATGTTATCAAGCATTATTACAACGAGCAAACCGGATGACATAAACTTAAGCTGTAGCTTTGGGAGGAGCCAAACTTATGAAATACAGAACGTTTGGAAACACTGGATTTCAAGTGTCATCACTTGGCTATGGCGCTATGAGAATGACGGCAAGGTCAGGGAAAGCCCTTCATTATGCCATTGATCATGGGGTAAACTACATAGATACTGCATATGCTTACCATAACGGATTAAATGAGATTATGTTAGGAAGGATTCTAAAGCAAGCTGGGTACAAGAAACGGGTTAAGATTGCTACTAAGTTGCCTTGCTGGTTAATTAGCAGTCCACAAGATCCCGATAAATATTTGAATGAACAATTGAAAAGACTACAAATCGAACATATTGAGTTTTATCTACTGCATGCTCTATATAAAGAACGATGGCTTAACCTTAACCATTATAAAATACTTGATTGGGCTGAAAAAGTTAAAAAACAGGGAAAGATCGGTCATTTTGGATTTTCGTTTCATGATAGTTACGATGTTTTCAAAGCGATCATTGATGGTTATGATCAATGGGATTTTTGTTATATACAATACAATTATTTAAATGAAAATATCCAGGCGGGAAAAGTAGGTTTAGATTACGCTTCAAAAAAAGGAATAGCTGTTGTAATTATGGAACCATTACTAGGTGGTGTTTTAGCCAATCCTCCTTTGGAAATTAAACAATTCTTTGAAGAGCAGCAAGAGGATCCGGTAGATATTGCACTGCGGTGGCTTTGGGATAAACCTGAAGTGTCATGTGTTTTAAGTGGTATGGCTTCAGTTGAGCAAGTTACCCAAAATGTCAAAATCGCAGACCAATACGGTATAGGTAATCTTTCATCCCGGGAAAAAAAGTTAATTGAACAAGTAAAAAGTCTCTATAATCAAGCTGATCCCATTATGTGTACGAAATGCAAATATTGTATGCCGTGCCCTAGTCATGTTGATATACCGTTTATACTGGAGTTGTACAGGGAAGCTGTCAATTATAACAAATATGCGCTGAATAAGTTGTTTTATAGTATTCACATCGCCGATGAGAGCAAAGCTTCTGCTTGTACACAATGCAGACTTTGCGAAGAAAAGTGTCCACAAAAGATTAGAATTAGCGAGTGGATGCAGAAGATCCAAAAAGAGTTCTCCGCTTCCTGATGGATTATAACTGTTATTTTTTTTCGAATTCGACGGATTCTTGCATAGTCTAATAGTCAATTATCACGACCACTTCCCGGAGCCCATATGATAGTGGGACAAATGAACGAGGGGAGTGGATTTTTTATGGTCAAACGTTGGCTATGTAGTTTCATTCTTTTGATGCTCTTAACAACAGGGGTGTTGGCTAAAGCGCCCCGGAGAGTTATTCGGGTCGGCTATTTTCCCAATATAACTCATGCTCAGGCTGTCGTCGGCATCGCGGAAGGATTCTTCCAAAGGGGTTTAGGCAAGGATGTTAAACTTGAGACTTATCTGTTCAACGCTGGGCCATCTGCGATGGAAGCGTTGCTCGCGGGGCAACTGGACATGGTCTATGTCGGCCCAAATCCTGCCATCAACTGTTTTTTGCGCTCGAACGGGTCTGCGTTGCGGATCGTATCGGGATGTTGCTCCGGTGGGGCGGGTATGGTTGCGCGAAAAGGCGTACGCTTCAAAAGCGCCTGTGATCTTCGGGGAAAACGGATCGCCACACCGCAACTGGGGAATACCCAAGACGTTGCTCTTCGCGGCTACATCTTAGAGAATCGGATGAAAACCACGGAACAGGGCGGAGATGTGCGGGTGTTGCCAACAGCCAACAATAATATGCTTTTGCTCTTTCAACGTCGAGAGGTCGATGTAGCTTGGACCGTGGAACCCTGGGTCTCGAGGCTTATCCTAGAGGGCGGAGGCAGACTAATCCTTGATGAGCGGAGCCTTTGGAAGGATGGAAAATTTACCACAGCAATTGTTGTGGCTTCGACGAAATTTCTGAAGAACCGACCCGATCTGGTGAAACGATGGATTGAGCTCCATGTGGAGATGACCGAAAAGGTCAATAAAGATCCTAAATGGGCGCTTCGTATTATCAATAAAGAACTTGAGCGTATTACCGGTAAACCAATGCCCGAAGAGGTCTTGAAGATGGCATGGAAAAGGCTGGATATTACCTATGATCCCATCTCAGAATCACTGTTCCAGTCTGCGGATCAGGCGTATCAATTAGGGTTTATAGATCGGAAGCCTAAATTAAAGGGCATCTTTGATCTGGCGATCCTTAATGAAGTTTTAAATCGAAAGGGATATAAAGCGATTCGATAACGGGGATATGAAGTCAAGATAATTTTGGTGGACAATGTTCCGAATGCACTAAATCGCAGTATATTGAATACAAAGGTATGGACAACACCGTACGAATCGAATCTTGGAAAAAGAAACGAATAGGTCATTCGCGCCAACCATTTCACAGCTGCGATCTGGTTTGAGCATGTGAAAGGCCGAGGAATTATTAGGTAGGTGAAGTATGTTGATGAAACCCTATGCCGTTTTAAGCCGCCTACGGCCATTGCCCACCACCGCACCGGTTGTTCAAGAACGAGGGGAAATCAGGCTTGGTCAAGCAGACGTCTTGCCTAAGCTTAGCATCCGGAATGTCTCCAAAATCTTCACTGCTGAGAGCGGCGCAATACAGGCTCTAGAAGCCATAAACCTTACGATTATGGAAGGCGAGTTTACTTGCATCGTCGGCCCGTCAGGCTGTGGCAAAACCACCCTCCTTAACCTAATTGCCGAGTTGGACGCTCCGGATAATGGGGAGATTATCCTTCACCAAAAGACGGATTCTTCCATTGGCGATCGATTGCTTATCTTTCAAGAGGCTGCTCTTTTTCCCTGGTTATCTGTTTGGGAGAATGTGGCTTTTGGTCTTAGAATGAGAGGAATTCCGCTACCCGAGCGAAGGGCGCAGGCTATGGAGTATCTTTCGCTAGTTAAGTTGGATAGGTTTGCCCATTGTTATATCCATGAGCTTTCCGGCGGAATGAAGCAAAGGGTGGCACTGGCTAGAGCATTGGTATTAAATCCAGGGATTCTCTTGATGGATGAGCCCTTCGCAGCGCTGGATATTCAGACCCGTGAACTCTTATATGGGGAACTGCAAGAGATTTGGGAGCGAACTAAGACGACGATTCTCTTTATCACCCACAACGTGGAGGAGGCGGTGTACCTTGGTGATAGGGTTATTATCTTTTCGGGACATCCAGGGACAGTCCAAAACGAGCATCGGATAGTCTCTACTCGACCCCGGCAAAAGGATAGTCCTTATCTCAATGACCTTTGCCGCCAAATCTCGATGGAGCTTTTGAGGATGGGAGGGATGGAGCTTCAAGAAGCCTTAGTGTAAATGCTGAATTCGTATTCATACCAGAAAACCTGTCGCGCGCAATCCCGATTGTCATAACATATATAATTTTTGCCGCCAGCTTATATCAAACCGACTGAACGACGATGGGGCCATCCATGAATGTTGCGGATTCAGTAGCAAAAGGGGAAATTGTGGTGAAACGCAGTTATAGAGTTGGCATTTTTTATCTAGCGTTAATTGCGATCTGGTATGCGTTGGCCAATTCGGGACTATGGCCTAGCTACATGCTGCCATCACCCGAGAAAGTCTTTGAAAATCTATCAAAGGGATTTGCAAACCTCGTTTATCCGAGGGGACTATGGATCAGCTTGCGCCGGATCTTTGTCGGATATGGAATTTCGGTTCTCTTCGGTGTTCCATTAGGGTTGCTGACAGGGAAGATTCGCTGGCTGGATGAGACCTTCGGCACGCTAATGTTGGGACTTCAAACTTTGCCAAGCATCTGTTGGCTTCCTTTATCCATCCTATGGTTTGGACTTAATGAGAGAGCGATTATTTTTGTGGTGATTATGGGAGCGGTTTTATCCATTGCCTTGGCTACGGATAGCGGCGTCAAACATCTTCCCCCAATCTATCTTCGAGCGGGAAAAAACCTTGGGGCACGAGGATTAAACCTCTTTGCCCAAGTGATCTTGCCTGCCGCTCTGCCATCGGTTGTGGCGGGTCTGAAACAAGGTTGGTCCTTTGCATGGAGATCCCTTATGGCTGGCGAACTTATCTTTGTCAGTCTTGGATTAGGCCATCTCTTAATGATGGGCCGTGAACTCAATGATATGAGTCAAGTGGTGGCGGTGATGCTAATCCTGATCATGACGGGCCTTTTCTTCGACCGATTGGTCTTTTCCAGATTGGAGTCATGGATCCGCCGCCGTTGGGGTTTGAACCGGGGTTAATACTCTTCTTAAAAAGCTGTCTTGGATTTTCCGAGACAGCTTTTTGCTTTTCTTAAGCCATAATAGGCCCCCCACGATGAAGGGAAATACTACTTTTGTACACCAATTAAACGTTGACGATAATACATCTTTTGCCGAATGTTCAGTTCCGAGCATCTCTTTTACAATAGGAACGAATAGGGATGGGAGACGACAAAACGGCTCCTTTCTCGTTTCGATTCATTTATCGAAGGGAATGAGACATATGTATAAAAGGATGGCAGGTGTCTTGGTTTTTATGTTTCTTTGCTTGGTGGCGGGCCTTGCAGCCTCAACGAACCAGTTAACAGAAGAGATCGGTAGGAGCGGAATTGTTTTTGTACAGATACCCTCAGGAAGTTTTATAATGGGTCAATCTGAGTTGGCTGAACCTTTGCATCGTGTGGAGATATCCCAATTTCACTTAGCCAAATATGAAATTACCTATCAACAATGGAGCGAAGTCTATGATTGGGCCGTTACCCATGGATATGACTTTACCAATCCCGGTGAAGCCGGATACAATCCCCAGGGGAATAGAGACTTAAACCCTGTTGCAGACATCAATTGGTATGATGCGGTCAAGTGGTGTAATGCATTATCGGAGAAAGAAGGTCGAACCCCTTGCTATTATCTGGATGCAAAACATCAGCACCCATATCGAAAAGGACGTTTCGCATTGAAAAATGAATGGGTGAAGTGGAAAACCAATGGGTATCGTCTGCCAACGGAGGCGGAGTATGAGTATGCCGAGCGGGCGGGCTCAACCACCCGCTATCACTGGGGAGAAAAATATGACGAAGGCGCTAAGTACAGCTGTTTAGTTCGGTCCCACCCGGTGGGGAGTCGGTTGCCTAACAATTGGGGCTTATACGACATGCAAGGGAATGTCTATGAATGGTGTTGGGATAGATATGGTGATTATTCTGCGGAGCCCCAAATTGATCCGGTGGGTCCTAGGGATGGGGATCGAAGGGTTGTCCGCGGAGGCACATGTTGTCAGTATAATCTATTGGAATCCGCACGGCGGTTAAATAGTGTTCCAGTATTGAAGTTGAAGTATTACGGACTTCGCATCGCCTGCTCCGTCAGGTAGTTTGAAGATGTGGCCGCTTTGGAAGAGAAGTTTCATTTTTTGTTAGGGATACGAGAAGGATTTGCTTGCTTAGATTAGTTGGAATATGATGTAACTTCGAGCCGAAATGGGTCGAAGTTTTTTATGTTCTACGTTCTCTTCATGCTCAATTCTGTTCGTTTTCTAGGTAGTCGGCCACGTCAGCATCCGCTGACGCACGTGAAACGATAAAAATATTAAGCTGATGTGGACGACAAGAGGCATTTTCTAAGTAGTCGGCCACCCCAGCGAGCTGGGGCAACGGAAGGATGAAAATGGGTATTTGTCAAACTATTTATTACCGGAAGAAGAAGGTCGGGAGTTCTTGGTGCCGAGAAGCCCGTTAAGTAGTCTGACCTTGGCGAATTGAGGCACAACGAAATGTTGCCCCGACAGGGAGCACGCTAGGTAGAATCTTCTACTGAATTCGCCACGCCGGTAATGAATGGAGGGTTTTCAATGGAAGTCATCTATACCCATTGTTGTGGACTGGACATTCACAAGAAGATCATCGTCGCTTGCCTTATCACGCCAGCCGGCAAAGTGATTCAGAGTTTCGGAACGATGACAGAAAGTCTGCTGGAGTTGGCCGATTGGTTACTGTCGATGGGCTGTACCGTAGTGGCGATGGAAAGTACGGGTGTTTATTGGAAGCCTATCTACAACATCCTTGAGGCAACCGGAATGGAAATTCTCGTTGTCAATGCCCAGCACATCAAGGCTGTTCCTGGTCGAAAGACCGACGTTAAGGATGCAGAATGGATCGCCGACCTGCTTCGCCATGGGCTCCTCCGTGGGAGTTTCATTCCTGATAGGGATCAACGGGAATTACGCGAATTGGTCCGCTATCGGACCAAGATGACGCAAGAACGTTCCCGCGAAGTGAACCGCATTCAAAAAGTTCTTGAAGGCGCCAACATCAAGCCGGGTGATGTTGCATCGGATGTGATGGGTAAATCCGGGCGAGACATTTTACGCGCAATCGTTGAAGGAAACAGCAGTCCAGAAGCAATGGCGCAAATGGCACGGGGAAAGCTTAAAAACAAAACTGAGATGCTGGAGAAGGCATTAACGGGTTTAATTGGCTCACATCAAAAGATGCTACTTCAAGCTCAACTTCGGCATATTGACTTTTTAGACGAAGAGATCCAAAAGTTGAGCCAAGAAGTTCAGAATCGTATGCGCCCTTTTGAGGAAGCCATCGAAGCGCTGGATGGCATTCCAGGCATATCTCGAACGAATGCAGAGCAGATTCTTTGTGAAACAGGCATTGATATGAGCCGATTCCCCACGGATAAGCATTTTGCTTCGTGGGCAGCGCTATGTCCAGGCAACAACGAAAGTGCAAACAAACGGAAGAGTGGTAAAACTCGTAAAGGAAATATGGCATTGAAAGCCGCCCTAACCCAGGCTGCTATTTCCGCATCCAGAACCAAAGGAACTTACTTTAATTCGATGTACCATCGAATTGCAGCTCGTCGTGGGAAGAACAAAGCGATTGTTGCGGTTGCCCATGCGATTTTAATTACTATTTACCACATGCTTAAAGATGGTTCTTGCTATCGTGATTTAGGCGTTAACCATTACGACGAAATTAACAAAGCCGCTAAGCTTAAACGTTCAATTAAGCGGATTGAAAGTATGGGCTTCAAAGTTACGATAGAACCTGCTGCTTAATGCTGGTTTTTCGATAGAAATTCTCTGGCGATTCAAACGTTTTGAGCTATTTTCTAGGTAGTCGCCCACCCCAGCGAGGCTGGGGCACGTGAAAGGATGAAAATGAGTTGAATGATTGCCAAATCTGTCCCCCCAGCCATAAATGACTCCATATCCCGGATGGATAAAGGGTCTCGTCTTGTACAT
>OBJA01000201.1_pt1 | contig 58373 bp, 64 predicted proteins | sample 1519751 | NCBI WGS metagenome assembly OBJA01 (sample SAMEA3881238, study PRJEB22517) | soil metagenome | biome: lake sediment; feature: soda lake sediment; material: sediment, water from around vicinity | place: India | collected 2013-12-23 | depth 3 m
ATGGCACTCCCGGTTCGCGGGCGAAGCCCGCTCCTACATTCGTCCGGCGCGAATTTGACCATGATCAAGTACGAAACCCGGTGGAGTGTCTAGACTCCCCCCATGCTGGTCCAATTGGTAGTGTCATGAAACGCATCCTGGCTTTCTTCCGTACCGTCCTCGCCCTGACGGCGCTGGCGCTGGCGGCGCCCCTGGTCCAGGCCACCGCCTACGAGGCGCCGCTGCCGGCGCAGATCAACACCGACCCCGACCTCTGTTCCATGGTGGCCTGCCACGAGGTCATGCCCGGCGCCGACAGCTTCTCGGAGCGCATGGGGCGTCCCGCCTACGTGGAGGCCTACCGTGACGGGCCGCAGGGCAGGGAGGTCATCGGCTACGTGTTCCTGTCCACGGACATCGTCGACATCCCCGCCTACTCGGGCAAGCCGGTGGTGACGCTGATCGGCATGGACCAGGAGGGCATCATCGTCGGCACCCGCATCCTGCGCCACAGCGAGCCTATCCTGCTGCTGGGTATCCCCGAGGAGGTGCTGACCAAGTTCGTCAACCAGTACCTGGGCAAGTTCGTCGGTGACAAGATCGAGATCGGCAAGTCGCGCCCCGATGCCGGGTATATCGGCCTGGACGCCATCACCGGTGCCACGGTGACGGTGATTGCCCAGAACCAGGTGATGCTGCGCTCGGGCGTGGCCATCGCCCGCCAGGTGGGCATCATCCAGAGCACGCCCAAGCCGCAGGCCCGCTTCACCGCTTTCGATGAGCCGCGCAGTTGGGATGAACTGGTGCGCGAGGGCAGCGTGCAGCGTCTCACCGTGCGCACGGAACAGATGGGCCTGCCGCGCGCTCCCGGGCCCTACATCGAGATGCATTTCGGCTACCTCAACGTGCCCGCGGTGGGCAAGAGCCTGCTGGGCGCAAACGGCTACGAGCGGCTCATGTCGCGCCTGGAGCCCGGTGAACACGCCATCTTCATCATTGCCAACGGCATGGATTCCTTCAAGGGATCCGGTTTCGTGCGCGGTGGTATCTATGACCGTATCCAGGTGGCCCAGGAGATGGACACCTTCACCTTCCGTGACATGGACTACTACAACCTCTGGGGCCTGGAAGCGGCCGGCGCCCCCGCCTACCAGGAATCCGGCATCTTCATCATCCGCGACCCGGTGTTCAGTGCCGCCTATCCCTGGAACCTGGTGTATCTCGGCAATAAGCTGGACCGCAATACGGGCGAGCGCAGCTTCGTCAGCTTCGACCGGGAATACTGGGTCCCGGCGGCCTACCTGGAGGGCGGTCGCCCGAAGATCGTCAAGCCCGATCCACCCTGGCTCAGGGTATGGAAGATGCGTGCCGTGGAGATCGGCCTGTTCACGGTCTTCCTGCTCGCCGTGGCCTCGGTGTACGCCAACCGCAACCGCCTGACGCGGATGTCTACCCGCAAGAACAAGTGGCCCGTGAATGCCTTCAAGTACGGCTTCTGGGTCTTCAGTGTGGGCTTCGTGGGCTTCTACCTGCTGGCGCAGCCCTCCATCACCCAGGTGCTGACCTGGTTCCACGCCCTGCTGTTCCAGTGGAAGTGGGAGCTGTTCCTTACCGACCCCTTCATCTTCCTGTTCTGGATCTTCATCATCGTTACGGTGTTCGTGTGGGGGCGTGGCCTGTTCTGCGGCTGGATGTGCCCCTTCGGCTCCCTGTCCGAGCTGCTGTACAAGATCGGTGGCGCCATCGGCCTCAAGCGTTTCCAGTTCAAGCTGTCCAAGCCCTGGCACGACCGCCTGAAGTGGACCAAGTACGGGGTGTTCTTCCTGCTGCTGGCAGTCTCGATGTTCTCCATGGGGTTGGCGGAGATCCTCGCCGAGGTGGAACCCTTCAAGACCACCTTCCTGGTGGGGCTGTTCAGCCGTACCTGGCCCTATACCCTGTTTGCCGCCGGCCTGCTGGCGCTGTCCATCTTCATCGAGCGGCCCTTCTGCAAGTACCTGTGCCCCCTGGGGGCCGCCCTGGCCGTGCCCTCGACCTTCCGCTGGTACGGCCTCAAGCGCAAGCAGGAATGCGACAGCTGCAAGGCCTGCGCCGTGGGTTGCGGCTCACTGGCCATCGACAAGGACGGCCGCATCGACCAGCGCGAATGCCTGCTGTGCCTGGACTGCATGGTGTTCTACACCGACGAGCATGCCTGCCCGCCCCTGGCCAAGGAGCGCAAGCGCCGCCTCAAGGCGGGCCTGCCGCTGACGCCCATCGGTGCCGACGGCTATTACATCCCCATCCATCCCGAGCCGATGCGTCCCGCAACGGCCGGCAAGTCCTGAGCCGGGAGGTCGTCCATGGTCGATCCGCGCATGCCCACCGATCCTGTCGAGCCACCCTATGCCGGCTACAGCCTGCCGGCCATGATTCTCTCCGAGGTCTGGCATCACCTGTGGCCCTGGTGCCACGGCGGCTTCCAGCGCAAGCGCGCCCTGGTGGCGGCGGAGGTGGCCGTCGCCCTGGCGGCCACCCTCATCTGGGTCCTGGCGGCCCTGGGCCGGCTGGAGGCCGGCGCCATCATCGGCTGGTGGTTCGGCTGGAGTGTCTTCGAGGTCATGATCCGCATGCAGTCCAAGCCTTATGTAAAGGAAGGTCCCTGGTGGGGCCGCCAGTACCGCAAGGCCAGCCTCATGGACATGATTTCCTATGTGAGCTTCAAGAACCTGCTGATCGGCGCCGCCCTGTTCCTGGCGCTCAAGTCGATGGGTCTTCTGGTACTATGAGCGGATGCTATATCTCGTCTCGCATCGTCCTGGCCATGTAGGAGCGGCCTCTGGCCGCGAACCGGTACGTGCCGCGACGTTCGCGGCCAGAGGCCGCTCCTACAGGCATCGCCACGCAGTTCGACGGGGTGCGATCGTCGATGCCTAGGCTCTGGTTTGCATTGGCCGTGCTGTTGCTCCATTCAGGGGTGGCCCTGGCCGCGACCTGGCGGGTACAGCCGGGGGAATCCATACAGGTGGTGCTCGACCGTGCGGCGCCCGGCGATGTCGTCGAGGTGCTGCGCGGCCGCTACCGGGAAAACCTCCTGGTCGACAAGCCCCTGACCCTGCGTGGTGTGGATCGTCCCACCATCAGCGGCGGTCTGCAGGGCGACACCATCCGCGTCACCGCCGAGGACGTGGTCATCGAGGGGCTGATCGTCACCGACTCCGGCGACAGCCTGCGCGACCAGAATGCCGGCATCTACATCCGGCCCGGCGCCCACCGCGCCGTGGTGCGCGACTGTGACCTGGCCTACAACCTGTTCGGCCTGTGGATCGAGAAGGCCAACGACGTGCGCGTGGAGCGCAACCTCATCACCGGCAAGCGGGATTATCGTTCTTCCCAGCGCGGCAACGGCATCCAGCTCTACAATACACGGGGCGCAAGGATCCTAGACAACAACGTCAGCTTCGTGCGTGATGCCATCTACGTGGATGTCACCCATCATGCGGTATTCCGTGGCAACCGCCTGTACCGCAGCCGCTACGGCACCCATTACATGAATTCCTACCACAACCTGTGGGAGGATAACGACGTGTTCCTCAACCGTGGCGGCCTGGCCCTGATGGAGGTGCGCGACCAGGAGGTGCGCAACAATCGCGCCTGGGGCAACTCCGACCATGGCATCATGCTGCGCACCATCCAGGACAGCCTGGTGGAAAACAACGTGGTGGCCGGCAACGAGCGTGGCTTTTTCATCTATGATGCCGAGTACAACACCCTGCGCGGCAACCTGGTGGTGGACAACATCGTCGGCATGCACGTATGGGCCGGTTCCAAGAACAACGTCGTCGAGCGCAACGACTTCGTCGCCAACCGCGAACAGGTACGCTACGTGTCCTCCCGCGACGAACGGTGGGGTGTCGAGGAGGGCAATCACTGGAGCAACTACCTGGGCTGGGACCGCGACAGCGACGGCATCGGTGACGTACCCTACGAGGCCAACGACATGGTGGACCGGCTGAGCTGGCGCCATCCCATGATGAAGCTGCTGCTGGCCAGTCCCGCGGTGCAGACCCTGCGCCTGGTGGGCCGGCAGTTCCCCCTGTGGCGTGCGCCCAGCATCGTCGATCCCAACCCGCGCATGCGCCCCGAACATGAAAACTGGAGAGACTGGCTTGGCAAGCACTACCCCGGCACCCGCTGATTCCCTGGTCAGCGCGCGCGCTGTCCACAAGCACTATGGCGCCGTGCGCGCCGTCGATGGCGTCGACCTGGAGGTGCGGCCCGGCGAACTGTTCGGCCTCATCGGCCACAACGGCGCCGGCAAGACCACCCTGTTCAAGATGATGCTGGGCCTGATCCCGCTGACCCGCGGCGAGATCCGGGTGGCCGGTGCCTCGGTGTGCGGCGGTGATTTCCGCGCGGCGCGCCGCCGCATCGGCTACCTGCCGGAAAACATCGTGCTCTATGACAACCTCACCGGCCTGGAGACGCTGCAGTTCTTCGCCCGCCTCAAGGACGCGCCGCTGAAGGACTGCGCGGGGTTGCTGGACAAGGTGGGCCTGGGCGCGGCGGGGAAACGCCGCGTGCGGGAGTACTCCAAGGGCATGCGCCAGCGTCTCGGCTTCGCCCAGGCCCTGCTGGGCCACCCGCGGCTGCTGTTCCTGGACGAACCCACCAATGGTCTGGACCCGGAGGCCATCCGCGAGTTCTATGCCATCCTGCGTGGCCTCAAGCAGGAGGGTGTGACCATGATCCTCACCTCCCACCTGCTGGCGGAGATCCAGGAGCGGGTGGACCGCCTGGCCATCATGGCCGCCGGCCGCATCCGCGCCCTGGGCACGGTCCAGGCCCTGCGCGAGGAGATGTCCCTGCCGCTGTGGATCGAGGTGCGGCCCGGCAGCGGCGGGCTGGAACGGGTGCGCGCCCTGCTGGCGGATCTTGCCGTACCGCATATCGAGGAGCGCGGCGACGAACTCATCCTGCGCTGTCCGCGCGCCATGAAGATGGCCGTGCTGGAGGCACTCACCACCTCCAGCGTGGAGGTGCTGGACGTGCACATCCGCGAGCCTTCCCTTGAGGATGTGTTCTTCGGATTTTCCGACCTGGAGGCCGGCCATGGAAACTAGGCAGATCGGTGTCATTGCCGGCAAGGAATTCTGGGACCGTATCCGCAACCGCTGGGTGCTGGCGGTGGCGCTGGTGTTCACGGTGTTCGCCCTGGTCATTGCCTATTTCGGCGGCGCCCAGCAGGGCACGGTGGGCTTCCGCTCCATCGAGTTCACCATCGCCAGCCTGGTGAGCCTGGTGATCTATCTCATCCCGCTCATCGCCCTGGTGCTGGGCTTCGACGCCATCGTCGGCGAGCGGGAGCGTGGCTCCCTGGACCTGCTGCTGTCCATGCCCATCACCCGCCTCGAACTGCTGCTGGGCAAGTACCTGGGTCTGGCGGCGGCCCTGGCCTTCTCCACGGTGGCGGGCTTCGGCCTGGTGGCCGTGGTGCTGTCCACCCAGCTCAGCCTCGATGCCCTGTTCCATTACTTCGGCTTTATGCTCAGCTCCGTGCTGCTGGGCATGGCCTTCCTCAGTCTGGCGGTGATGCTGTCGGTGTTCGCCGCCGACCGTACCCGCGCCTCCGGCCTGGCAATCGCGCTGTGGTTCTTCTTCGTGCTGGTGTTCGACCTGCTGTTGCTGGGTGCCCTGGTGGTCACCGGCGGCCAGTACGGTGGCGAGATCTTCCCCTACCTGCTCATGTTCAACCCGGCGGACGTGTTCCGTATCCTCAACATCTTCAGCCTGGAGGAGGTGCGCACCCTCTACGGCCTCGCTACCGTGTTCCCCGGCCGGCTCGCCGATCCCTGGCTGCTGGGCCTGGTGATGCTGGCCTGGATCGTCGCCCCCCTGGGCATTGCCGCATGGAGATTTCGCAAATGATGCGATCCTTTTCCCGAGTTCCTTACACTGTGCTGCTGGCCGCTGTGCTGGTTGCCTGTGGCCAGTCCGACACCAATGCCCCCCTGGGTCCCGTGTCCATAACCGGCGGCACCTATTGCGCCCTGGACGGCATGCTGCTGGCGGACTACCCCGGCCCCAAGGCCCAGATCCAGTACGCCGGCCGCGCGGAGCCGGATTTCTTCTGCGACACCGTGGAGATGTTCCACATCTACCTGAACCCGGAGATCGTCCAGCCGGTGCGCGGGCTCTATGTGCAGGACATGGGCAGCACCGACTGGGACGACCCGCAGGACCACTGGATCGACGCCCGCAACGCCTTCTACGTACTCGGTTCCTCGCGCCGCGGCGCCATGGGCCCGACCCTGGCCAGCTTCGCCAGCGAGGAGGCCGCGCGGCGTTTCGCTGAAGAGTTCGGTGGCGAGGTGCTGCGTTTCGACGAGGTCAAGCCCGACCAGGTGATCCTGGATGGCGGTGCACTGCACGACACGAGGATGTAGCCATGGTGGATTTCTTCAAGGGGATGGACTACGAGGTGGCCACCGAGGTGGAGGCGCTCACACGCCTGATGTATGAGCTGCGCGAGCACCGCAATGCGCTCCTGGACAGTTGTGCCGTGCCCGATGAGATCGTCCTGCTGGAGCGGATCGTCGCCGGAGAGCTGGACGAGCATCCCGCCTACGAGCAGTACCTGGCGGCGCGCATCCTGGCCGATACCAGCGAGACCGCGCGCCAGCTGGTGGCGGAGAAACTGCAGGAGGTGCAACGTCGATGAGCATTCACCTCGAACTGGCCGCCATGATCGAAGCGGAGTTCGCCAGAGAACTGGACGGTCCGCTGGAACAGCGCCAGGACGCCCTGGTCCTGTCCCTGCAGAATGGCGTACGACTGACCATCCACTATGCCGCCCAGGATGCCTATTCCCTGCGCTGGCAGTTCGAGGGCGGTGAGGCGGGCATCGATACCGCGCCCCTGCATCAGGGGCTGGGGACCTTCCCCCATCATTACCATGCCCCCGATGGCCAGGTGCGGGACGATCCCCTGACCAGCCCCGGGCAGGCCCCGGTGGACAACCTGCGTCGGCTGCTCCAGGCCCTGGCGGCCAGTCCCCGCCTGGAGGCCCGGGCGACGGGATGAGGGCGAGGACCGCAGCCTGGTTGCTGTTGCTCCTGTTGCTGGTCGCAGCCAGCGCTTTTGGACTGTGGCGCTTCGCCGGCCATCCCGATGACCCCGTCCCCGTGCCCGGGGAACAGCCGCTCGTGACACCGCTGCCCCATGATCCGGCCAGCGGCCTGGAAACCTTCGCCGCGCGGCCGGTGCCCGCCGAGGCCCGCTGTCCCGTCTGCGGCATGTACCCGGCACGCTACCCGCGCTGGGCGGGGCAACTGATCTTCAAGGATGGGGCGGCACTGTTCTTCGATTCGCCCCTGGAGCTGTTCCGCTTCCTGCACGACATGGATCGCTACCACAGCGGGCACGGGCCCGAGGAAGTGGCACAGGCCTACGTCACGGATGCCGGGAATCGCCAGTGGGTTCCCGTCGCGGAAGCCTATTTCGTGCTGGGATCGCGGCTCTCGGGGCCGATGCGCGGCCCGGACCTTCCGGCCTTCGCGAGCGCGGAAGCCGCCGAGACCTTCGTGGCCGAACAGGGAGGAAGCTGGATGCGACTGGAGCAGATCACATTGGATCTGCTCCAGTCGCCGGCAGAAACGGGTGGACATCACCCGTAGGTGAGTTGTTCTATTGTGAAAGCTCGACCATGTAGTCGACGGCCGCCTTGGTGTCCTCGTCACTCAGGGAGGGGTTGCCGCCCTTGGCGGGCATCATGCCCTTCTGGCCCGTGAAGCCTTCGATGGAGTGCAGGTACAGCACGTCCATGCCCTGGGCGATCCGGGGGCCCCAATCATCCTTGTTGCCGGGGATGGGAGCGCCGGCGGCACCGGAGGCGTGGCACATGGCACAGGTCATGCCGTAGACCTTCTTGCCCACGTCATTGGTCGGTGCCGCGGGAGCGGCTGCAGTCGCGCTTTCCGCCGGGGTGGGCTGTGCCGCTTCTTCCTGTTGGCCGCAGGCCGTGAGCAGGATGGCCGCCGTGGCCGTCAGGACAACTATACTTTTCTTCATGCCAGGTCTCCTCTGGTGTCGATACTTCTGTCGCCGCTGTCGCGCAGACGGGCTGTTGCTCATAAGTGACCCTACAGCTCGCAGGGTGAAATGAAGCCTGCAGTATACCACTTTTACGCAGGGCGGAATCTTGCCTGGATCAAGGCAAAGCAAGTTGTCCTGTAGTGGATCGGCGACAGATTGGGGATGCTGCCCGGGTATGCGACCATGTTCAAGGTTTTCCCGGTGTGTGCTTGACCGGGCCCTGGGGCGGCGCTAGCTTGAGGTCGCGTGCTTTCCGCCAACTGCCTGTCTTACTTACTCAAGGAGCATAAGATGTCAAACAATCCTGGTAAATTCCTGCTCGCTCTGTTGTGCGTCCTAGCACTTGTGGCCGGTTCCATGGGCACGGCCTTTGCCGGCATGGTCGGCACGGGCCAACTGCTCGCTGCCGAGCAGGTGAAGATGGACCGTGAGCAGCTGCTGGCCACCCTGTCCCGTGCGGATGTGAAGCAGCAGCTGAGTGACTTGGGCGTGGACCCGCAGCAGGCCGCCGAGCGTGTCGCGCGCATGACCGACGCCGAGATCGCGGCGCTCTCCGAGGGCCTCGGTGACCTGCCCGCCGGGTCCGGCGTGCTGGGGGCCGTGCTGCTGATATTCATCGTGTTCGTCATCACCGATGTCATTGGTGCCACGGATATCTTCCCCTTCATCCGGCCGGTCAACTAAGGACGTGCTTCACTCCCCCGTACGCGGGGGAGCGAGGTTTGTGTCCAGGGATCTCTTGACTGTTTTCTCATGCCGGCGAATGCCGGCATCCAGGGGTCGGCCCCATCCCGTCACCGTCGCCCCGCCGCATGCCGGGACCCGGATGGCCCCCGGCCTTCCTGCTGCTCTTTATCTCTGGCTGGCGTTGCTGCTGTCCGCTTGCGCCACGGCACCCCAAACCCGCCAGCTGCAAGCCACGGCGCCCGTCGGGCTGCCGGAATACATCGAACTGGTGGATGTGCCCTTCTTTCCCCAGCAGGCCTACCAGTGCGGACCCGCCGCCCTGGCCACCCTGCTGCAGGACCGGGGCTTGACCGTGACCCCGGAGCAGCTGGTACCCGAGGTCTATGTGCCGGCACGGCAGGGGAGCCTGCAGGCGGAGATGCTGGCAGCGGCGCGGGCGCGTGGGCTGGTGGCCTATCCCCTGCGACCCGAGCTGGAGGCGCTCCTGCGGGAGGTGGCGGAGGGACGGCCGGTGCTGGTGTTGCAGAATCTCGGCCTGGACTGGATCCCGCGCTGGCACTATGCCGTGGTGGTGGGTTACGACCTGTCGCGCGGGGAGATCCTGCTGCGCTCCGGTCTGCACGAACGCCACGTGAATGGACTGGCGCGCTTCGAACGTACCTGGCGGCGGGCCAGGCGCTGGGCCTTCGTGGTGACCCCGCCGGACCAGCTGCCCGCCACCGCCCAGCCCCTGCCCTGGCTGCAGGCCGCCCATGCCCTGGAAAGCACCGCCCGCACGGCTGCCGCCGCCGAGGCCTATGCCACGGCCACGCGCCAGTGGCCGGAGCAGGCGGCGGGCTGGTTCGGGCTGGGCAACACGCGTTATGCACTGGGGGACTATCTCGCGGCGGAGCAGGCCCTGCGCGCCCTGCTCGAACGACAACCGGGTCTGGCCATGGCCTGGAACAACCTGGCCCACGTGCTCGCGGCCCGTGGCTGTGGCGGCCAGGCGCGGGCGGCGGCGGCCTGCGCCCTGCGCCTGGAGCCGGAGGATCACCGCTATCGGAGCACCTTGGAGCAGGTGCAGGGGATCGCGGAGAGCAATGCATGTGAATCCGTGGAGTGTCCGGATTTCAATGGGGTCAGACTCGATTGAGCCGAATAGTTCCACCTTTTACCTTGTAGGAGCGGCGCAAGCCGCGATACCGGGTCGAAGGGTTCAATCGTGTCTTACCCCCCCCCATTGAAAAGAAGAGCTCATTCCTCGGTCTTGTGCCGGTACTCGCACAGATCCTCGATGACGCAACTGCCGCAACGCGGCTTGCGGGCGATGCAGGTGTAGCGCCCGTGCAGGATCAGCCAGTGATGGGCGTCCTGGCGGAATTCCTCCGGCGTGAACTTCTCCAGCTTGCGTTCCACCTCGAGCACATTCCTGCCCGGTGCGAGGCCGGTGCGGTTGGCGACGCGGAAGATGTGGGTGTCCACGGCGATGGTGGGCTGGCCGAAGGCGGTATTGAGGACGACGTTGGCGGTCTTGCGTCCTACGCCGGGCAGGGCCTCCAGGGCGGCACGCTCATGCGGCACCTTGCCGCCGTGCTTCTCCACCAGGATCCCGCAGGCCTTGATGATGTTTTTGGCCTTGGTGTTGAACAGGCCGATGGTCTTGATGTATTCCTTCAACCCTGCCTCGCCCAGCCTGAGCATGGCCGCCGGGGTCTTCACTTTCTTGAACAGGGCGGCGGTGGCCTTGTTGACGCCCTTGTCGGTGGCCTGGGCGGAGAGTGCCACCGCCACCAGCAGCTGGAACTCGTTGCCGTAGTGCAGCTCGGTGGTGGGCGAGGGGTTTTCGGCGCGCAGGCGGCGGAAGATCTCGGTCCGTTTCGCTTTGTTCATGCCGGCTGGCTGGCGGGTGCGGGCTCGGGTTCCTCCACCTTGCGGGGTTTGGCGTGCAGGCGCCCGTCGATGACATTCTTCAGGGCGATGAGCAGGCCCAGGCCGATGAAGGCGCCGGGCGGCAGGATGGCGATCAGGAAACCGCGGTAGTCCGCCATGATGGTGATGCCGAGGTCACGGGCGGCCTCGCCGAACATCAGGTGGGCATTGGCGAACAGGGTGCCCTGGCCGATGACCTCGCGCATGCCACCCAGGGCCATGAGCACCAGGGTGAAGCCGATGCCCATGGCCAGCGCGTCGATGAAGGCGGGCAGCACCGGCTGCTTGGAGGCGAAGGCCTCGGCGCGGCCGATGATGGCGCAGTTGGTGACGATCAAGGCGATGAAGATGCCGAGGATCTTGTACAGCTCGTGGAAATAGGCGTTCATCACCAGCTGCACCACGGTCACCGTGGAGGCGATCACCACCACGAACACGGGGATGCGCACCTCCGGCCTTACCAGTTTGCGGATCAGGGAAATGGTCACGCTGGACACCACCAGTGTGAAGGTGGTGGCGAGGCCGAGGCCGATGGCGTTCACCAGGCTGGAGGTGATGGCCAGCAGCGGGCACAGGCCGAGCAGCTGCACCAGGCCGACATTGTTGCTCCACAGGCCGTTGCGGGCGATGGTCTTGAGTTCGTTGTTTGCCATCTGTGCTTTGCTCTCGGCAGTGAGGGTTTCTGACGATGATGTAGGAGCGGGCTCTGCCCGCGAATGGTTCGTGCCTGGCCCTTTCGCGGGCGAAGCCCGCTCCTACGGACGGTACATCGAGTCTTGTAGGAGCGGGCTCTGCCCGCGAATGGTTCAGAGCGCTGCCGGTTCGCGGCCAGAGGCCGCTCCTACAGGTTCGGTCAGCGGCGCGAACAGGGTGTCGCGATGCCGCTCGAAGTATATCAGGCTTTTGCGCACGGCATTCACCACCGCGCGCGGGGTTACGGTGGCACCGGTGAACTGGTCGAACACCCCGCCGTCGCGTCGCACCCGCCATTGCGCAGCGGGCGGATCGCCCAGGCGGCGGTTATCGAAGGCCAGGATCCAGTCGCTGCGCTCGGCCTCGATGGCATCACCCAGCCCAGGGGTCTCGCGGTGGCTCAACACCCGCACGCCGGTCAGGACACCCTCGGGGGTGATGCCCACCAGCAGCTTGATGGCACCGCCATAGCCGTCGGGTGCCTCCGGCGTGATCACCAGGGCCACCGGCTCGCCGTCGCGGCGGGCGCGATAGACCGGCACGGGGTCGCGGCTGCCGAGCAGGGTCGGGTCGCGCACCTCGATGACATCGCTGAACATGTCGTTGGTATGGCTGTCCGGCGGTACCAGGATGTGCAGGTTGCGCAGCAGGGCGGCGCGTTCGTTGGCGGCGATGCGTGCCTTGGTGTTTTCGAAGGTATAGGCCACCAGTGATGCGCCGATGACGGTGAACAGGAGCAGCAGGATGCCGGTGAAGAGAATGTTCCGGTAGCCCATGTCAGCCCCTGTGTCCGAAGCTGCGCGGCCGGGTGTAGTAGTCGATGGTGGGTGCCGCCATGTTCATGAGCAGTACGGCGAAGGCCACGCCATCAGGGTAGCCGCCCCAGGTGCGGATGACGTAGACCAGCAGGCCGATGCCGGCACCGTAGTAGAGGCGGCCGCGGGTGGTGGTGGCGGCGGAGATGGGATCGGTGGCGATGAAGAAGGCGCCCAGCATGGCGGCACCGCTGAACAGGTGGAACAGCGGCGAGGCGTACTGGTCGGAATCGCCGAGATGGAACAGGCCCGCGATCAGGAACAGGGTGCCCAGCATGGCCACGGGAATCTGCCAGCGGATCACCTTGAAGTACAGCAGCACCAGACCGCCCACGAGGAACCAGAAATTGATCCACTCCCAGCCGGTGCCGCCGTAGCTCCCGAACAGGGGGCTGGCGGTGATCTCCGTCAGGGTCTCGTTGAGTCCCAGCCGGGTCTTCATGCTGTCCAGCGGCGTGGCCATGGTCAGCGCATCGAGGCCGAGATTCGGCGGCAGGGCACCGGTGAACACCAGTCGCAGGCTGTCCGCCAGGTCCAGGGCAGTGGCGCCCAGCGATGCCGGTGGCACCCACAGGGTCATCTCCCGTGGGAAGGAGATCAGCACCACCACGTAGCCGATCATGGCCGGGTTGAAGGGGTTGTAGCCGAGCCCGCCATAGAGGTGCTTGGCGAGCACGATGGCGAACAGGGTGCCGATGACCGGGATCCACCAGGGCGCCAGCGGCGGCAGGGCCAGGGCCAGCAGCAGTCCGGTCACCGGTGCGCTGTAGTCCGCCAGGGTGGCCCGCACGGGGCGTCCCCGCAGGCGCAGCATCAGGGCCTCGGCCGCCATGGCGGTGGCACCGGCGAGCAGCAGGTTGATGAGCACGCCCCAGCCCAGTACCCACCAGGCGCAGAGAATGCCGGGCAGCAGGGCAAGCATGAGCAGCTGCATCATGCGTGCCACCTGGGACGGGACCGGCAGATGGGGTGAGCTGTGGGTCGGGAATTCCATCAATCCTGTTCCTCGCGGTCCGGATCGGCCACGCGTGCACGGGAGGCGGCGCGGCGCTGCTCGGCTTGCTCGATCTGGCGCTGCTGCTCGGACGTGAGGTTGTCGGTGTTGCGCGGCGCGCTGTCGGACTCGGCCTTGCGCGCCTTGACCCGCTCCAGGGCGGCGGCGATGGCGGCCTTGCGGGGATCGTCCTTGCCGGCCGGGGTATCCAGTGCCTTGCGCTTCTGCTTGTGCCGCTCGGCCTTTTCGCGCTTCTCGCGCTCCAGGCGCTCGAGGCGGAACTCGTGACGCTGGCGGGCGAGGTCCGCCTTCTCGCGCTCCCGTTCCTGGTCCCAGATCTCGGTCTTGGCATAGCGGAAATACTGCACCAGGGGGATGTGGCTGGGGCAGACCTGCGCGCAACAGCCGCATTCGATGCAATCGAACAGGTCGTACTCCTGCACGGCGTCGAGGTCACGCGCATGGGCATGCCAATAGAGTTGCTGGGGCAGCAGCCGCGCGGGGCAGGCCACGGCGCATTCCCCGCAGCGGATGCAGGGCAGCTGCGGGGTCGGCTCCGGCAGGTCTGCGGCCGTGGCCGCCAGGATACAGTTACAGGTCTTGATCACCGGCAGGGTATCGCTGGGCAGGGCGATGCCCATCATGGGGCCGCCCATGAGCAGGCGCTGTACCTGGGGGGTGTAACCGCCGCAGTACTCGATGAGCTTGGCGATGGGGGTTCCGATCGGCACCTCGAGGTTGCGCGGCTCGGCCACGCCGTCGCCGGTCACGGTGACGATACGCGATACCAGCGGTCTGCCCAGGGCGATGGCCTGGTAAACCGCTGCGGCCGTGCCCACGTTGTGGCAGAGGATGCCCAGGTCCGCCGGCAGGCCCTGGCTCGGCACCTCGAGGCCGGTGAGCACCTGGATGAGCTGTTTTTCGCCGCCGGCGGGATAGCGGGTCGGTACCGCCACCACCTCGATACCCTCGTCGGGACCCTGCGCCAGGGCCGCGCGCAGGGACTGTATGGCCTCCGGCTTGTTGTCCTCCACACCGATGACACACTGGGCCGCATTCAGCACATGGCGCAGGATGCGCAGACCCGCGATGACCTCCTCGGGCCGTTCCCGCATCAGCATGTCATCGCAGCTGATATAGGGCTCGCATTCGGCCCCGTTCAGTACCAGCAGGTCGATCTCGTGTGTCAGCCCGGTGTTGAGTTTCACGGCGGCGGGGAAACCTGCGCCGCCGAGGCCGACGATGCCGGCATTGCGGATCAGGTTGCGCAGCTCGGCAGGATCCCGTTGCAGGGCGTCATCCACCGCCGCCAGCGTGGGCAGCCATTCATCCCGGCCGTCGGTGTCGATGACGATGCAGGGGGCCGACAGGCCGGAGGGATGCGGCACCGGGAATTCGGCCACCTCCACCACCGTGCCGGAGCTGCTGGCGTGTACCGGGGCGCTGATGTAGCCCTCGGCCGCAGCGATCATCTGCCCCTTGTAGACCCGTTCACCGGGCTTGACCAGGGGGGTGGCGGTGATGCCGATGTGTTGTGACAGGGGCAGGGTGAGTCGCCCGGGCAGGGGCAGGCGGGCGATGGGCCGGCCGGTACTGAGCCCCTTGCGGGATTCCAGGCGCAGGCCGCCCGGGAAGCGATGCAGGTGGGTGAAGGAGTAGTTCATACCTGCGCCGCCCTGATGAGCGCCTGCAGGTCCATTCCCTGTGCATCATCGTCGGGGCTGGGCCATTTCCAGGTCTCGATGTCGGCCTTGACCGGCAGCATGTGGATGCAGTCCACCGGGCAGGGTGCCACGCACAGCTCGCAGCCGGTGCATTCGCTCTCGATGACGGTGTGCATCTGCTTGGCGGCGCCGAGGATGGCATCCACCGGGCAGGCCTGGATGCACAGGGTGCAGCCGATGCAGCGGTTTTCGTCGATGACGGCGACGCGCTTGCCCTTGTGCTCGCCGTGTTCCTCGTTGAGGGGTACGAAGTCGCGGCCCAGCAGGTCGGCGAGGGCGCGGATGCCTGCCTCGCCGCCGGGCGGGCACTGGTTGATGTCCGCCTCGCCGGCGGCGATGGCCTCGGCATAGGGACGGCAGCCGGGAAAGCCGCACTGGCCGCACTGGGTCTGGGGCAGGATGGCGTCGATCTGGTCCACCACCGGATCCGACTCCACGCGGAAGCGGATGGCGGCGAAGCCGAGCATCAGTCCGAACAGCCCGCCCAGCACGCCCAGCGCCAGCATGGCGGCCAGGATGGGATAGTCCGCAAGCCACTCCATGGAGAAGTCAGCCCTTCACCAGGCCCGCGAAGCCCATGAAGGCCAGGGACATCAGGCCCGCGGTGACCAGGGCCAGGGCGGGGCCCTGGAAGGCGCGCGGCGCGTCACCCACGGCAATGCGCTCGCGCATGGCGGCGAACAGGATCAGCACCAGCGAGAAGCCCACCGCGGCGCCGAAACCGTACACGGCGGAATGCAGGAAGCCGTGCTGGTGCTGCACGTTGAGCAGGGCCACGCCGAGCACGGCACAGTTGGTGGTGATGAGCGGCAGGAAGATGCCCAGTACCTGGTAGAGCAGGGGGCTGGTCTTGTGCACGAACATCTCGGTGAGCTGCACCACCACGGCGATCACCAGGATGAAGGTGATGGTGCGCAGGTATTCCAGGCCCAGCGGCGCCAGCAGGTACTCGTTGGCCAGGTAGCTGCACACCGAGGACAGGGTCAACACGAAGGTGGTGGCCAGGGCCATGCCGGTGGCGGTCTCCAGCTTGCGCGACACGCCCATGAAGGGGCACAGGCCGAGAAACTGCACCAGCACGAAGTTGTTCACCAGCACGGTGCTGATCAGGATGAGGAAGAATTCGGTCATCGGTGATTGCGATTCCTGTTAGTGCCAGGGGTGATCCTGCATATTGTCGGGCTGAAGCCCGACCTACAATACATCCGCCAACGCCCTTGCAACGACCTGTAGGTCGGGCTTCAGCCCGACAACCGGCTCATTTCACCCGCATGCCCGGCTGCGCGCCTTCATCGGGGTGCAGCACCCACAGCTGCTCGCCGCCGGGCCCGGCGGCCAGCACCATGCCCTCGGAGACCCCGAACTTCATCTTGCGCGGCGCCAGGTTGGCCACCATCACCGTGAGCTTGCCCTCCAGGTCCGTAGGGGCATAGGCCTGCTTGATGCCGGCGAACACGTTGCGGGTCTCGCCGCCGCCGATATCCAGGGTGAGCTGCAGGAGCTTGTCCGCCCCTTCCACGGCGCCCGCCTTGAGGATGCGCGCGATGCGCAGGTCCAGCCTGGCGAAGTCCTCGATGCCGATGGTCGCGGCAATGGGCTCGCGGCTTGGCGCGGCCGCGCCCACCGTGGCGGCCAGGTCCTCGCGCGAGGCGGCGCTCATGGCTTCGATGGCGACGGGGTCGATGCGGGTCATGAGCGGCTGGAACGGGGCGATAGTATGGCCGGTGAGCGGGCTGGCGACACTGTCCCAGGTCAAGGGTTCGATTTGCAGAAACCCTTCCACTTGCGTGGTCATGGCCGGCAGCACCGGCTTCAGATAGACCATCAGCACCCGGAACAGGTTCAGGCCCTGGGTGCAGATGGCCTGCACCCGTGCCTCCTGGCCCTCCTGCTTGGCCAGCACCCAGGGCTTCTGCTCGTCGATGTACTGGTTCGCGCGGTCGGCCAGGGCCATGATCTCGCGCATGGCATGGCCGAACTCGCGCTTCTCGTACAGGCCGGCGATCTCGGCCTCGCAGCGTGCGAAGGTGTCGTACAGCTCCGGGTCGGGCAGTTCGGCGGCGAGCCGGCCGCCGGACAGCTTGCCGATGAAACCGGCACAGCGGCTGGCGATGTTCACCACCTTGCCCACCAGGTCGGCATTCACGCGCTGGGTGAAGTCCTCCAGGCTGAGGTCCAGGTCGTCGACGCCGGCGGACAGCTTGGCGGCGAAGTAGTAGCGCAGGTACTCGGGGTTGAGGTGCTCCAGGTAGGTACGCGCCTTGATGAAGGTGCCACGCGACTTGGACATCTTCTGCCCGTTCACCGTCAGGAAGCCGTGGGCGAAGATGGCGCTCGGGGTGCGGAAGCCGGCGCCCTCCAGCATGGCGGGCCAGAACAGGGCGTGGAAATAGATGATGTCCTTGCCGATGAAATGATACAGCTCGGCCTCGCTGTCGCGGCCCCAGAAACTGTCGAAGTCCAGCCCGGTACGCTCGCACAGGGCCTGGCAGCTGGCCATGTAGCCGATGGGTGCGTCCAGCCAGACGTAGAAATACTTGCCCGGCGCGTCGGGGATCTCGAAGCCGAAGTAGGGCGCGTCACGGGAGATGTCCCAGTCCTTCAGCCCATCCTGGAACCATTCGCCGAGCTTGTTGGCCACCTCCGGCTGCAGGTGGCCGGCGCGGGTCCATTTCTTCAGCATGGCGGCGAAGTCGCCGAGCTGGAAGAAGTAGTGTTCCGAGTCCCGTTCCACGGGCGTGGCGCCGGAGACGGCCGAGCGCGGGTTCTTCAGCTCCGTGGGGGCGTAGGTGGCGCCGCAGGCCTCGCAGGAATCGCCGTACTGGTCGGCGGCGCCGCAGCGCGGGCACTCGCCCTTGATGAAACGGTCCGGCAGGAACATCTCCTTCTCGGGATCGTAGGCCTGGGTGATGGTGCGGGTCTTGATGTGCCCGCCCGCCTGCAGGGCGCGGTAGATGCGCGTGGCCAGTGTCCGGTTCTCCTCGGAGTGGGTGCTGTGGTACTGGTCGAAGCCGATGTGAAAGTCGCGGAAGTCGGCGCGGTGCTCCTCGCCCACCCGGGCGATGAGGTCCTCGGGGCGGATGCCCTCGGCCTGGGCGCGCAGCATGATGGGCGTGCCATGGGCATCGTCGGCGCAAACGTAGTAGCATGCATGGCCGCGCATCTTCTGGAAGCGGACCCAGATGTCGGTCTGGATGTATTCCACCAGGTGGCCCAGGTGGATGGAGCCATTGGCGTAGGGCAGGGCACTGGTGACCAGGATGCGGCGGGGCGACTCGTTCATGCGCTAACTGTCTTGTATGTAAGCAAATTTGCCACGAGGGCGGGGCGCCTACAGTAGCAATTTCAGGGCCCGGCCGCCACCGGAATGACGTGCGGGCGCGGAGTGCTCGGGAGTGGCAAGGCTGCACCCCCGGATCAGTCCGGCGAAATCACCACGGAATCCACGGAAATACACGGAAAGTCGTGGGTTGTGAACAAGCAGGGTTTTTTTCCGTGTTCTTCCGTGGATTCCGTGGCCGGATCACCCCGTGTCGACATGAGCGCCGCGGCTACCCGGCGGAGAATTTTTGTGTATAATACCCGATCATTTTTGTCAGGAATTGAGGGCGCGGATAATCCGTCGCCCCGCTCGGAGGTTAATCGAAATGGCTGATGTATCCCAAGTGGAATCGCTCCTGAAGGAGTTCGTGGATCCCTACCTGCAGAAGGACCTGGTCTCCACCAAGTGCGTGAAGGACATCCAGGTGGACGGCGACAAGGCCACCGTGGACGTGGTCCTGGGATACCCGGCCGAGGGCTACAAGGCCGAGCTGGCCGCCAAGTTGCAGGAGAAGCTGGCGGCCGCCGGCATCACGGCCACGGTCAACGTCAGCAGCAAGATCGTTGCCCACCAAGTACAGAAGGGCGTGAAGACCATCGAGGGTATCAAGAACATCATCGCCGTGGCCTCCGGCAAGGGCGGCGTGGGCAAGTCCACCACCGCAGTGAACCTGGCCCTGGCCCTGTCCGCCGAGGGCGCCAAGGTGGGCATCCTGGACGCCGACATCTACGGGCCCAGCCAGCCGCGCATGCTGGGCGTGCACGGCAAGCCCGAATCCAAGGACGGCAAGACCCTGGAGCCCATGGTGAGCTACCACCTGGAGGCCATGTCCATCGGCTTCCTGGTGGACGAGGAAACCCCCATGATCTGGCGCGGCCCCATGGTTACCCAGGCCCTGCAGCAGCTGCTCAATGACACCAACTGGGGCGATCTCGACTACCTGGTCATCGACCTGCCGCCAGGCACCGGCGACATCCAGCTGACCCTGGCCCAGCAGATCCCCGTCAGCGGCGCCGTCATCGTCACCACCCCGCAGGACATCGCCCTGCTCGACGCCCGCAAGGGCCTTAAGATGTTCGAGAAGGTGGAGGTGCCGGTGCTGGGCATCGTGGAGAACATGAGCATCCACATCTGCTCCAAGTGCGGTCACGAGGAACACATCTTCGGCCAGGGCGGCGGTCAGAGCATGTCCGACCAGTACGACGTGGACTTCCTCGGCGCCCTGCCCCTGGACATCCGCATCCGCGAGGAGACCGACAGCGGCAAGCCCACCGTGGTGGCCGAGCCCGACAGCCGTATCGCCCAGATCTACCGGGACATCGCCCGCCGCACCGCCGCCAAGCTGTCCATGCAGGCCAAGAACTACGCGGCCAAGTTCCCGTCCATCGTCATCCAGAACAACTAGCCTGCAGTATTCCTGAAGGTTGTATTGCGGCCGGCGATCATGGTTGGCGCTCCTGCGCAGGATCCGCGTAGGAGCCCGGTCCTCCGGGCGAATCGCCCGCGGAGCGGGCTCCTACACACCGCTCCCGTCTTCAAGGGGTCGGAGTACTTGAAACTCGCCGTTTGTCAAGTGTCAAGGGGTCAGCAAGTTTCAAGGGGTCAGAGTGCTTGAAACTTTTAGTTTCAAGCACTCTGACCCCTTGAAAACGACCTTTCCTCGCTCCTCATACCCGATTGGCGCTCATCCCCCATAGCCGGTAGAATCCGCGCGATTATTGTCGTTATGGGTCATGGTTCCGGCGTCATGGCGCCCAAGGGTGGAGCATAGATGAGTATCAAGGCAGACAAGTGGATCCGCCGCATGGCGCGCGAACAGAGCATGATCGAGCCCTTCGAGCCGGGGCAGGTGCGCGAGAGCGAGCAGACCGGGCGCATCATCTCCTACGGCACCTCCAGCTACGGTTACGATGTGCGCTGTGCCGACGAGTTCAAGATCTTCACCAACATCAACTCCGCCGTCGTCGACCCCAAGAACTTCTCCGAGGCCAGCTTCGTGGACGTGAAATCCGACGTCTGCATCATCCCCCCCAACTCCTTCGCCCTGGCGCGTACCGTGGAATACTTCCGCATCCCGCGCAACGTGCTGACGGTGTGCCTGGGCAAGTCCACCTATGCCCGCTGCGGCATCATCGTCAATGTCACGCCGCTGGAACCGGAGTGGGAAGGCCACGTGACCCTGGAATTCTCCAACACCACGCCGCTGCCCGCCAAGATCTACGCCAACGAGGGTGTGGCGCAGATGCTCTTCTTGGAATCGGACGAGGTGTGCGAGACCTCCTACAAGGACCGTGGCGGCAAGTACCAGGGCCAGCAGGGCGTCACCCTGCCGCGCACCTGAGGTGCCGGTTCAGAAGTCGTAGCGTAATCCCGTCGCGAACACCTGGCCGCCGCTGGCGTTCCAGGCAGTCTCCGCCAGCCCGCCCCGTTTCTCGGTGATGGCGGCGGTTTCCTCCTCGTAGTAGTACTCGGCGAACAGCTTGAGCCGATCATCGAGCTGGTGATCGATGCCCAGGTGCAGGATGTCCTCGCCATAGCCTTCCACCTGGGCCAGCATGAGCTTGAAGCTGTTCTTGCCGAGGGTATAGCCCAGGTAGAGGTTGATGGCCCGATCACCGTCGGCGCCATAGCCGGAGCTGAGCTTGCTGTCGTGCACCTCGTACTTGGCGCCGATGTACAGCCGTCCCAGGGTATGCATCAGGGATGCGCCGTAGATGCGCGCATCGGCGGCGCCGCCGAGGTCGTCCATGCCCAGTGAAAAGGTCGTGTCTTCGAAGCTGTAGCTGCCGGTCACTTGCAGGCGGTCGTCGCCCCCCGCGCCATTGTCCTCGCTCCAGCCGGCCGCCATGGAGAAGCCGGCGAAGGACGGGCTGTAGTAGGCGAGGGTACGGTCGCGACGGAACACGGTATAGGTCGCGAAGCCGCTGTAGTAGGTGCTGAACATGTCCACCGGGTAGGCGATGGCATTGTAGTAGGGCATCCACATCTGGCCATAGCTCAGGCGGCCGAAATCCCCTCCCAGGCCGAGCTTGGCGATGCGGATGTCCTCCTCCTGGTCCCAGGGGTCCTGTACGGCGCCATTGGCCAGGTCCAGTGGCAGTTCCAGCTGGGCAAGCAATTCCAGGGTCTCGGACAGGGGGTGGTCGGCAGTGAAGCCGATGCGGGAATAGGCGTCACGAAAGGCACTGTAGGAGCCCAGGGCCGTATGGTCGTCGGGCCGTACGGCCTCGAGCTGTACCCGCGCGGAGCCATAGAAGGCAAAGCGGATATCGTCGGCCTGTGCGGGAGTGGCGAGGAACAGGATGATGGATGTGCTCCGGGCGGCGTACCACTGGCTGGTCGGCATGGTTCCGTGCCTCCCTGTGGGGACGGGCGAGCGGGGCGCTCCCTGCCCAGTATAGCCGGCCTCCGGCCTCGCCTCGTGCGAGCCGGGTAATGGAGGAGGGCCGGGGCCGGCTAGCGCCAGGGCTCCCGCAGGGCCCGCCACAGCAGGGGCAGGCACAGGGCGGCCAGCAGCAGCGGGCCGTAGAAGAGCAGGTCGCCGCCAGGACCGGGGTTGCCCGCCAGTCGTTCCTGGACCACCAGGACGCCGTGCAGGAATACGAGCAGCAGCCCCGCCACGAGGACCAGGGGGCCGCGCATCAGGGCCGCGGCCAGCGCGTAGACCAGGTAGGGCAGCAGCCCGGCCAGCAGCACACCGGTCATGAGGTAGTAGCCGGCGTCGTAATGGGGCACGACGGCCGCGAGGAAGGCGAGAGCGAGGCCGAGCAGGATGAGGCCATAGGGCAGCCATTGCGATGCACTGTGGTTCATGGCACTGACTCCTCAGGTGGTGGCAGGGAGGCAGCCTGGGTCGGTGGCCGGGTGACGGGCCTGGCTCGCTCCCAACCCAGCCTGGTTTCAAACAGTGTAGACCGGGACGGAGGGTGTGCCGGTCAATCGGCGAATTCCAGCCTGGCCTCCACGGCCTCCAGGGCCTCGCGGGCGCAGACCTCGTCCAGCTCGCCACCCGGGGCACCGCTCACGCCCACGGCGCCGAGCAGGGACCCGGCGGCACGGATGGGCAGGCCGCCGGCCAGCATGAGCACACCGTCCACCAGGTTCATCTCGTCCTTGATGTCGGCGCGGTTGGCGACGAATTCCGCGGAACTGAGGCCGGACAGGATGACGGCGTTGGCCTTTTCCTCGGCCAGCTGCAGGGTGAAGCGGCTGGCATACACGTCGCGCAGCGCCACCATGGGGTATCCGGAACGGTCCACCACCACGGCGCTGACCTGGTATCCCGCCTCGCGACAGGAGGCCACTGCCCCGTCGGCGATATCCCGCGCCAGGGAGAGGGACATGAGGCGGGCCGGCAGCAGGTCCGGTTCCGCGGCGGGGAGGGTGGTGGTGCCCGCCAGCAGCGCCAGGCCGGTGAGCAGGGCGGGGAATCGTTGCATGAAAGCCTCCTGGGATTGCCGGTCGGTGTGCCGTGTCATTGGTCTTGCGGGGGAGACTGGCGCAGGCTGTCCGTCACGGAACGCAGCTCGCTGGTGATGATCCGGTCGTCGTCCTCGCGCTGCAGCAGTTTCACCGGCAGGTAGTGCAGTTCGGGGGCGCACCAGAGGGCGGTGTAGCGCTTGTTGTCGTCCCGCATGCGCTCCAGCTTCAGGGTATCGAAGCTGCCGGCGGGCGTTTCCACCCGCTCCTCGCCGACCACCTTGAAGCGGTAAGTCTTGAGCTTGCCGCCATCGGCGATGGCGTATTCCACATCCCGCAGCCCCCTGGCCAGGTCGTGCATCAGCACCAGGGTGACCACCATCTTGTCGAGGGCATGGGGCGGGATGTCCATCTGCCAGGGATGGCCCTCCACCCGGTTTTCCACCTGCAGGGCATCCCAGTCGAATATGAGTTCGGCGTCGCGATCGCTGCGCCCGCCGGTGCGCCGGTACAGGTACTGCAGGGGGCGGATGCGCTCCTCGTGCCAGACCCACTGGCTGTGCTCCTGGACACGGTCCTTGCGGAACCAGGCGGCGATGCCGACCGGGCGGCTGCGGGATTCGTACAGGTAGCTGTCACCCTGGCGGGCAAGGCGATAGACCGCCTCGCCGACCCGCACGTCCTCGTAGCGCAGGCTGTACTGGACCTCGAAGTCCGGCAGGGGGCTCGCCAGCGCCGCGCCGGCCGCCAGTGCCAGCAGCCAGGCCAGTGCCAGTCTATGCAGGACTTGGTATGTCATGATCCAGTAATAGCGGTCTTTCCAGCAAAGCGCCATCGAACCAGACGCGGTGATCCCGCCAGCGGATGCGCCCGCGGGCGATCAGGTCCACGGCGGCGGGGTAGAGACGGTGTTCCTCTTTGAGGACCCGTGCCGCCAGGAGTTCCGCGTCATCCCCCGGCAGTATCGGCACCCGCGCCTGCAGGATCACGGGCCCGCCATCCAGTTCCTCGGTGACGTAGTGCACGCTGGCACCATGCTCGGTGACCCCGTCCGCCAGGGCGCGGGCGTGGGTGTCGAGGCCGCGATACTGCGGCAGCAGGGAGGGGTGGATGTTGATCAGGCGTCCTTCGTAGTACTGCACGAAGCCGGGGCTGAGGATGCGCATGAAGCCGGCCAGCACCACCAGCGCCGGCTGGTGGACCTCGATGGCCTGCTGCAGGGCTGCATCATAGCTCTCCCGGTCGGCATACTGCCCGTGCTCCAGCACCGCGGAGGCGATCCCGGCCTCCCGGGCCAGGACGAGCCCCGCGGCATGGGGACGGTTGCTGATGACGGCGCGGATGTCGGCGTTGAGACGACCGCCCTGGATGGCCCGCAGCAGGGCCTGGAAGTTGCTGCCGCGGCCGGATAGCAATACCACCAGCGGCAGGGGGGAAGCGGGAGAGGCGGACCGCGTCCGCACCAGGTCGTTCATGAATAGTCCAGGCTGGGGGGGGACCCCGGTGTCAGCGTGCCGTGAAGCGGACCCGGGCCGCGCCCTCGCCGGCCTCGATATGGCCCAGCCGCCAGGCGTCCTCGCCCAGTTCCGCGAGCCGCGCCAGGGCCGCGTCCGCCTGGTCGGCCGGCACGCACACCACCATACCCACGCCGCAGTTGAAGGTGCGGTACCACTCGTGGGTTTCGATGTTGCCCTGTTCGCGCAGCCACTCGAATACCGGCGGCACCTGCCAGCTGCCGGTGTCGATCACGGCGCGGGTATTCTCCGGCAATACCCGCGGCAGGTTCTCCGGCAGGCCGCCGCCGGTCACGTGGCACAGGGCGCGCACCTCGATGCTCTCGAACAGGGCCAGCAGGGACTTCACGTAGATGCGGGTCGGTTCCAGCAGCTGGTCGATGAGCGGCCGACCGGCGAGGTCCTGCTGCGGGTCGGCGCCGCTCACCTCCAGCACCTTGCGGATGAGCGAATAGCCGTTGGAGTGGGGGCCGGAGGAGGCCAGGCCCAGCAGCACGTCGCCCACCTGCACGCGGCTGCCGTCGATGATGCGGTCCTTCTCCACCACGCCGACGCAGAAGCCGGCCAGGTCGTAGTCGCCGCCGGCGTACATGCCCGGCATCTCCGCCGTCTCACCCCCCACCAGGGCGGCGCCGGCCAGCTCACAGCCGCGGGCGATGCCCTGAATCACGGCGCTGGCCACCTCGACGTCCAGGTGGCCGGTGGCGTAGTAATCCAGGAAGAACAGCGGTTCGGCACCGGCCACGGCGATGTCGTTGGCGCACATGGCCACCAGGTCGATGCCGATGCCGTCGTGACGGCCGGTCTCGATGGCCAGCTTCAGCTTGGTGCCCACCCCGTCGGTGCCCGACACCAGCACCGGCTGGCGGTAGCGGTCCAGGGGCAGCTCGAACAGGGCGCCGAAGCCGCCCAGGCCGCCCAGTACCCCGGGGCGGTGGGTGCGCGCCACGGCGGGCTTGATGCGTTCGACCAGGGCATTGCCGGCGTCGATGTCGACACCCGCGGCGCGGTAACTCAGGGAATCGGGGGTTTTGTTGCCAGGCACGGTGGATGGGGTCTCGGGTTGCTGGGACAGGGAATGAGGCACGTATGGTAGCCACCCCGTCGGCGGGGGTAAACCCGCGGGGCGGCGCTCATTCGCGACCGGCGGGGTGTGGTATGGTACAGCCGTTTCATCCGGGGCTGAAGGATTGAGGGGCGTGTTGGGCAGGCGTATGAACCGATTCTGGTATCCATTGTGGCTGGCGGCCTGCCTGTGGCTGGCCGTCCCGGGTGCGTTGGCGGCATCCCTCTACGAGGCCGAGGTCCCCGTGGCGGACCAGTCCGCGGCGGCGCGCGGTCCGGCCCTGCGCGCGGCCCTGGCCGAGGTGCTGGTGCGGGTCAGCGGCGACCGCGGGGTGACGGGACTGCCGGAGGCGGCGACCCTGCTGTCCCGGGCCGATGCCTTCGTGCAGCAGTTCGGTTACCGTCCGGCAGCGCCCGAGGCGGAGGTCCCCTGGCAGCTGCGGGTACGCTTCGATGGTACCGGCCTGGAGCGCGCCCTGCGGGAACAGGGCCTGCCCTACTGGGGTGGCGAGCGGCCCGAGACCCTGGTGTGGCTGGCGGTGGAGGAGGGTGGCCGGCGCCAGCTCCTGGGCGAGCCCGACCCATCGGAGGCCAGGGACTGGCTGGAGGCGGCGGCCCGCCGCCGCGGCCTGCCGCTGATCTTCCCCCTGATGGACCTCGAGGACCGTGCCCAGGTGGGCTTTTCCGATGTCTGGGGTGGCTACCTGGAACCGGTGCTGGCCGCCTCCCGGCGCTACCGGCCCCAGGCGCTCCTCATCGGCCGCCTGCACCAGAGCGGCACCGGGGCCTGGCAGGCCAGCTGGACCCTGCGGGTGCAGGACAGCGAACAGCGCTGGAGCGGTCGGGACCTGCAGCTGGGGGCCCTGGCGGCGGAAGGCCTGGAACGGGTGGCCGATGAGCTGTCCGCGCGCTTCGCGGTGGTGCATTCCGGCGCCGACGGCCGCGTGCGCATCACCGTGGAGGGCGTGGCCGGCCTGGCCGATTATGCGCGCCTGAACCGCTATTTCGCCTCCCTGTCCGCGGTCCGCTCGGCCCAGCTGCAGGGCCTGGCCGGCGAGCGGGCCGATTACCTGCTGCAGCTGCAGGGTGACGTGGCGGGCTTCGAGCGGGCACTGACCCTCGGTGCGGTGCTGCGCCCCGACCCGGACGCCGGATTGCGACACTATCGCCTGCAGCCGTGAACCGCCGCGATATCCCCAACACCATCACCGTACTGCGCATCTTCATGGTGCCGCCCTTCGTCTGGTTGTTGCTGGAGGACCGGTACCTCGAGGCGCTGGTGCTGTTTTTCATCGCCGGCCTGTCCGATGGCCTGGATGGCTTCCTGGCCAAGCGCTACGATTGGACCAGCCGCCTCGGTGGTCTGCTCGATCCGCTGGCCGACAAGCTGCTGCTGGTGAGCGCCTTCATCGCCCTTGGTTACCTGGGGCTGCTGCCCGTGTACCTGGTGGGCCTGGTGCTGCTGCGGGACCTGGTGATCGTGTCCGGCGCCATCGCCTACCATTTCCGGGTGGCACGCCTGGATGCCGACCCGAGCTGGGTGAGCAAGGTGAACACCGTGCTGCAGATCGCCCTGGTGCTGCTGGTGATCTTCAACCAGGTACACGCGCTGCTGGGCCCCTTCTGGATGCAGATGCTGGAGTCCATGGTGGTGCTCGCCACGGTGTGGAGCGGCCTGGATTATGTCTGGACCTGGGGCCAGCGCGCCCGCCGGCACAGCGGCAGGATGGAGTGAGCGGATGACCGCCATGCGTACCTGGTTCTGGCTGGGGGCCCTGCTGCTCAGCGGCTGGCTGGTCTACCTGCTGGCCCCGGTGCTGACCCCCTTCCTGGCCGGGGCGCTGGTGGCCTACCTGGGCAGCCCGCTGGTGGACCGGCTGCAGGGTGCCCGCCTGTCACGCACCGGCGCTGTGGTGCTGGTGTTCTCCCTGTTCACCCTGGCCGTGCTGATCCTGCTGTTGTTTCTGGCGCCACTGCTGGTGAAACAGGTCGAGGCGGCGCTGGTGGTGCAGCTGCCGCGCACCCTGGAGTGGCTGCAGGGTACGGCGCTGCCCTTCCTCGGTGGCCTGGCGGGCGTGGAGACCGAGGTCCTGTTCGACATCGAACAGTTGAAGGATTCGCTGACGGCCCACTGGCGCGAGGCGGGCGGCCTGGCGGCGCGGGTGCTGGAGTCGGTCACCCGCTCCGGCATGGCGCTGTTCGGCTGGCTCGCCAACCTGGTGCTGATCCCGGTGGTGGCCTTCTACCTGTTGCGGGATTGGCGGCGGCTCATCGCGCGCATCGACCAGATGCTGCCGCGCCAGTGGGCGCCCACCATCCGGCGCCTGGCGGGGGAGTCCGATACGGTGCTGGGTGCCTTCCTGCGCGGCCAGCTGCTGGTCATGCTGGCGCTGGGACTGCTCTATACCCTGGGCCTGTGGCTGGTGGGGCTGGAACTGGCCCTGCTGATCGGCATGCTGGCGGGCCTGGTGAGCTTCGTGCCCTACCTGGGCTTCACCGTCGGCGTGCTGGCCGCCCTGCTGGCGGGCTGGTTCCAGTTCCAAGACTTCATGCCCCTGCTCTGGGTGGTGGCGGTGTTCGGCGTGGGGCAGCTGCTGGAGAGCCTGCTGCTGACCCCGAAGCTGGTGGGTGACAGCATCGGCCTGCACCCGGTGGCGGTGATCTTCGCCATCATGGCGGGCGGGCAGCTGTTCGGCTTCGTCGGCGTGCTGCTGGCCCTGCCGGTGGCCTCGGTGGCGATGGTGCTGTTGCGCTACGCCCACCGGCAGTACCTCGACAGCGAACTCTACGAGGGCGGGGCGTGAGCGCCCATCCGCAACTGCCCCTCGGTCTGCACCTCGGCGACCATGCCCGCCTGCGCAACTTCTTCGCCGGACCCAACGCCGAGCTGCTCGCCAGCCTGCGCGCCCTGCCGGAAGGCGAGGGCGAGCGCCTGCTCTACCTGAGCGGTGCCCCCGGTACCGGCAAGTCCCACCTGCTGCAGGCCCTGTGTGCCGCCGCCCGGGAACAGGGACGCACGGCCTGGTACCTGCCCCTCGATCCCGGGCTGGCGCCGGAACTGCTGGAGGGGCTGGAACAGCAGGCACTGGTGTGCCTGGACGACCTGCAGCGGGTGGCGGGCCATCCCGCCTGGGAGGAGGCCCTGTTCCACCTCTACAACCGGGTACGGGAACGGGGCGGGGCGCTGGTGGTGGCCGGGCAGGGCCGCCCCGAGGAACTGGGCCTGGGGCTGCCGGACCTGGTGTCGCGCCTGCGCTGGGGACTCCTGTACCGGCTGCAGGAACTCAACGATGCCGAACGCCTCGCGGCCCTGCAACTGCGCGCCGCCCATCGTGGCCTGGACCTGCCCGACGACACCGGCGACTACCTGCTGCGCCGCTGCCCCCGCGACCTGCCGGCGCTGTTCGCGCTGCTGGATCACCTCGACAGCGCCTCCCTGGTGGCCCAGCGGCGCCTGACCATTCCCTTTGTGCGCTCGGTACTGCAGCGTAACCGCTGATCCACCCGTTGGCCTTCGCCGTCAGTCGCGGATCACCCCGATGAAGGCCTCCGCCACCGGGTGATCCAGTGCCGCCCGGTTGCGGGCGATCCACAGGGTGCGCATGATGCGGAACCCCTGCACCTTGATGTGCACCAGTTCCCCCTTTTCAACCCGTTCATGCACCGAGAAGCGCGGCATGAAGCTGAGGTGCCTGCCGCGTTCCAGGATATCGATGATGGCCTCGCTGGAACCCACCTCCAGCACGATGTTCAATTGGTCGATGCCGATGCCATGCAGGGCCGGGTCCAGCGACTCGCGGATGGAGGAGCGTTTTTCCCGCAACACGTACTTCTGTTTTTCCAGTTCCTCGACGGGCAGCAGTTCGGTCCCGGCCAGGGGATGACGCGGGCTGCATACCAGCCACAATTCATCGTCGCGCCACTTCTGCACCAGGATGTCCGGATGGTCCGGGGCGATCTCCATCAGCGCCATGTCGGCGCGGCCGGTCACCAGGTCGGCCTGGATCTGCCGGCTGTAGGCCAGGCGCGAGATGATCTCGTAGTCGGGGTGCTGTTCGTTGAAGGCCAGCAGCTGGTCGGGCAACAGGTGCTCGCCGATGGCGAAGGTCACCTCCAGGCGCAGGCTGCTGGTGCCGCGCAGCAGGGCGTTCAGTTCCTCGCGCAGGGCCAGGTGGTGGTCGAGCATCAGCACGGCGGCCATGTACACCTTGTCGCCTGCGCGGGTCAGGCGCAGGCGCCCGCCGATGCGTTCCATGAGCGGCAGGCCGTAGCAGTCGTCCAGGGTACGCAACCGCTTGGTGACCGCGGACTGGCTGACGTGCAGCAGGCGCGCCGCCTCGTTCACCCCGCCTTTCTCCACCACCGCCCGCAGGGTCGCCAGCCCGGTCAGGTCAGGGAGCTTCTGATATTCCATTTGCGCATGTCCCGGGAAAAGCTTTCATTCGATTCATATTCCAGATGTGACGATAATACTGCCATCGAAAGACAGAGCATAACAGAATACTCCTTTTCAATCAGTATGATTAATTCGTACCAAAAGGAATATCAGGGTTCACTAATTTCCATTCAGGAATATAAAAAGGAGAGGAAAATGGCAGTATCCGACCAGAACGGTACCGCTACCAGGCCGGCCAGCGACACCGGCCCCGGTTACGGCCGCTATGCCTGGGTCTGTGTCCTGGGCCTGGCCAGCGTCAGTCTCTACGTGTTGTTGAAACTGTTCAGCCCCGAACTGGTACAACTCGCCCAGGCCACCCATGCCGGCAGCAAGGGGCTGTTCTTCGTCCCCATCCTGCTGGCCCTGCTGTTCTCCTTCGTGCATGGCGCCTTCACCTCCCGCTTCTGGGATGTGCTGGGCGTCAAGGCGAAGGGCTGATCCGCGACGACGGGGGAGTACACAGCAGTGGATATGATCAACTTCATCGACCTGAACCTGGCCACCGTGGTCATCCTGTTCGTGGTCGGTTTCATCGGCGGCATGGTCAGCGGCTTCATCGGTTCCGGTGGCGCCTTCGTGCTGACCCCGGCCATGATGAGCCTCGGGGCCTCCGGCATCGTCGCCGTCGCCAGCAACATGGCCCACAAGTTCCCCAAGGCGCTGGTGGGCGCGGTCAAGCGCCACCGCTATGGCCAGGTGGACATCAAGCTGGGCATCATCATGGGGCTGTTCGCGGAACTGGGCGTGTTCGCCGGCAAGGAGATCATGACCGGCATCCGCGCAGCCTTCGGCAACAGCGGCACCGATCTCTATGTCTCCATCGTGTTCATCGTGGTGCTGGCCATCGTGGGCAGCTTCGTATTCCGTGACGGCCTGCGCATGAAGCGCGCGGGTCGGCCCGAGGGCGAGCACGAGACCCCGAGGCTGGCGCGCTGGGTGCAGTCCATCCACATCCCCGGCACCATGCTGCGTTTCAAGTCCATCGGTGATCGACAGGTTTCCATTCTCTTTATTGCGCCGCTGGGCTTCGCCACCGGCATGCTGGCCGCCTCCATCGCCGTCGGCGGCTTCATCGGCGTGCCGGCCATGATGTACATCCTGGGTGTGCCGGCCATCATGGCCACGGCCACCGAACTGGTGGTTGCCTTCGTCATGGGCCTGGGCGGCAGCCTGTTCTACGCCTGGGAGGGTTTCGTGGACATCCGCCTGGCGCTGATCATCCTGGCGGGCTCCCTGTTCGGTGTGCAGCTGGGCGCCATCGGCACCACCTATGTGAAGGAATACACGGTCAAGTTCGTCATGGGCATGATCATGCTCATCGTGCTGCTCAGTCGCCTGATCAAGCTGCCGGTCTACTTGTCGGACCTGGACATGATCGCGCCCCTGGGCGCGGGCCTGGTCGGGGCGTTGGATATGGCCAGTTTCGCCACCCTGGCCCTGGCCCTGCTGGCGGGCATGCTGGTGATCTCGGCCGCGCTCGTGCGGGGCATGCTGGAGCACCGCCGGGAAACGGCGGCGGAACAGGCCCTGCGCTTCCACGAAAAGGAACTCGCGGTCACCAGCGCGGAGTCCTGACGACAAAAAAGCCGGCGCAAGCCGGCTTTTTTGTGTCGGACTGAAGTCCGACCTACAGGGTGGCACGACAGATCTGATGGGGGACCCGTAGGTCGGACTTCAGTCCGACAAGGCAGACCATCACTCCGACCCCGCGGATTCCATGTCATCCCGGCGTTGTCGTGCGCGGCTGCGGATATAGAGTATCCCGCCCGTGAACCACAGGAAACTGAACAGAACCTCCAGCAGGCCATAGAGCCGGTCCTCCGGCGTACTCCAGGCCTCCACCGCGCCATGGGCGAAATAGAACAGCGCCAGGAACAGGCTCCAGCCCACGGTATAGGGCCGGCCGTGCAGCAGGCCGCGCAGGGGGAACAGCAGCGGCGTGCACAGCAGCAGCAGCACGAAGGCGGGCGGGAAGTGCAGGGAGGGGCTGAGCCAGCCGTACCAGGCCACCAGCAGCAGGAAGGTGCCGAAGTAGCCCCCCAGGGTGAGGGCCAGCCAGGGGTTGTGTCTCATGCCGGCTGCAGTTTCGCGGCGGTCTGCGCCAGGCGCCGCCCGAGGGCGCTGCAGAGCCGTTTCTCCGAATCGCTGAGCGGCAGGTCGCTGTCGGGGCCGGCCAGGTGGCTGGCGCCGTAGGGGGTGCCGCCGGTACGGGTATGCAGCAGTTCGGTCTCGCTGTAGGGGATGCCCAGGATCAGCATGCCGTGGTGCAGCAGCGGCAGCATCATGGCCAGCAGGGTGGCCTCCTGGCCGCCGTGCAGGCTGGAGGTGGAGGTGAACAGGGCGGCGGGCTTGCCCGCCAGTTCGCCGCTCAGCCACAGGCTGCTGGTGCTGTCGAGGAAGTACTTCAGCGGTGCGGCCATGTTGCCGAAGCGGGTGGGGCTGCCCAGGGCCAGGCCGGCGCATTCGCGCAGGTCGTCGAGGCTGGCATAGGGGGCGCCCTCCGCGGGGATGCTGTCCTCGGTAGTCTCGCAGACGGTGGAAACCGCCGGTACGGTGCGCAGTCGCGCCTGCATGCCCGGCACCTCCTCGATGCCGCGCGCGATGCGCTGGGCCATCTCCCGGGTGGCGCCGTGGCGGCTGTAGTACAGGACCAGGACGTCGGCCATCAGAGAATCTCCAGTACGGTTTCCGGCGGGCGGCCGACGGCCGCCTTGCGGTTGGCCAGCAGGATGGGACGCTCGATGAGCCTGGGGTGGTCGACCATGGCCTGGATCAGGGCCGCGCGTCCCAGCGCGGGATCATCCAGCCCCAGTTCCTTGTATTCGGCCTCGCCCGTGCGCATCAGTTCCCTGGGTTCCCTGCCCAGCAAGGCCAGGATGCGCTCGAGTTCCGCTGCCGTGGGTGGTGACTTCAGGTACTCCACGACCTCGGGTTCCACGCCCTGCGCCCGCAGCAGTTCCAGGGTCTGGCGCGATTTGGAGCAGCGTGGGTTGTGGTACAGGATGGCGGGGGTCTTGCCCATGTCGGGATCCTCGTCTCGATGGCGGTGGCGCGGCGGTCCCGCGCCGGATATTGTCCCAAAAGCCGGGCACCGGCGTCCACGTCCCGAGCGCCTTGACGCTACCCGGGGCCGATGCTACGGTTGCGGCTAGCCGAACCTGTTGGGATCGGACCGGAACCATTCCGGGCCGAAGCCGAGCCTAGATGCCGAGCATTCGCACCCTGCCACTTCACCACCTACTCCTGGGTATCTTCTTCGCACTGACTGCCTGCGCGAGCGCGCCCGTTCAGGAAATGAGCGATGCCCGCCAGGCCATCCAGGCCGCCCATGCCGCCGGCGCCGAACGCGTGGCGCGGGAAACCCTGCTTTCCGCCCGTTCCCTGCTGGAACAGGCCGAACGGGAGCTGGAATCGGGGCATTACCGTGAGGCGCGCCGCAACGCCATCGGGGCTCGCACCCAGGCCGTGCTGGCCCGCGAGCAGGCGGAACGCAGACCGGCAGAAGATCCCCAGGGAATGTAGTCGGGGTCTGCCGCGTCTACTACCTTCGAAGGCGTTTCGCGTACGTGGGGCCGGCTTGACCCCCGTCGCGCCCGGGTGTTAGGTTCCCTGGACCGGGCCGGATCCGATGTCCGATTACAGCAATAAACGTCAAGAAAAACATGTCCTTTTGATCACCAGCAGCGGAGTTGATTCCATGACTAATCCCTTTTGCCGTAAGCACCTTCTGATGATGGCTCTCACCCTGGGAGTGGCCGCGGGCTGCGCTACGACTCCGCCGGAGCCGACCGTGGCGCCCCAGGAGCAGACCGCCACCGCGGCGGCGCAGATGATCGCCGATGCCAAGGCTGCGATCGCCGAGGCCAAGGCCCTGAAGTGGATCTGGCGCGATACCGAGAAATTCCTCGCCGATGCCGAAAAGGCCGCCTCCGCAGGTGACCATGACACGGCCCTGAAGCTGGCCACCAAGGCCCGCAACGAGGCACAGCTGGCGGTGAACCAGTACTACCTGGAAAAGGCCAAGATCATGATGGCCAAGACCGAGGGTGCCAGTGGGCTGAGCGCGGAGCAGAACGCCACGCTGCGGGCCGCCTCCACCGCCATCGCCAACGCCGAGGGTCGCAAGGCCTATGACCTGCTCACCGGCCTGATGGCCGAGCTGCGCGGCGGCATGATGCAGTACACCGTGGTGCCGGGGGACAGCCTGTGGAAGATCTCCGGTCGCTCCGAGGTGTACAACAACCCCTACCAGTGGCCGCTGATCTACAAGGCCAACCGCGACCAGATCAGCGACGCCGACCTGATCCATCCCGGTCAGCAGTTCAACGTGGATCAGAACCCCTCTGCCGCCGAGGTCAATGCGGCGGTGAACCATGCCCGCACGCGCGGTGCCTGGGCCATCGGGGTGGTGGAGGAAAGCGACCGCGACTACCTGGGCGGCAGCGTGACCCTGCGCTGATCGCGCGCCTCCTGTCTCCGGAAAAAGGGCCCGTCAGGGCCCTTTTTTCTTGGCTGTGGCGTGGCCCCGTTGACAGGCGTCCTGCAGCGGCTGGAATAGAAAGCGCTCGAAACCGTTGCCGCTCTCCAGTCGCTTCACGCAGCGCACCTGCTCCCTGCGCCCGCCCTGCACCAGTTCCAGGTGGCGCGCCGCCGCGAATACCCCCGGCGGGGTGATGAGGATGTGCCACAGGCGATCGCCCTGCTGCAGGTCAGCGCGCAGGGCGGGGTGATATTCATTGCTGCCGCGTCCCGGTGGCAGGATGCGGGCCGCCACGGGCAGGGGATCGCGGGCGAGGTACTGGGCACCGAGTTCGAAGCCCTGTGATTCCATCCGCAGCCAGCGCGGTGTGGCCACGAACCAGGTGCCGGGTGGGCCATCGCCCCGGGGCCGGGTGCGCAGGGCGATCAGCTGGCCTACCCGCGGGGCCTCTTCCGGGGAGCGGTTGCCGCGCAGCCCCATACCGCCGGCGCTGCGGTTGAGGATGCGGCAGGTGAGGCTGTCGTAGCCGGGGGCCTGCGCCGGGTCCCATGACGAGAGCCGACGGCCCAGGTCGATCTCCTCCTCGCGATCCGCTTCCGGCACCTGGTAGGCATGCCGGTCGAAGGCCAGCCCGCGATTGAGGAAACAGAACACCCCTTCCAGGCCGCAGGCCAGCTCCACGTCCGCCTGCACGGCCTGCCGCTCCGTCTTGCGCTCCACCTGTTGTTGCCAACCCTGCAGCATCCGATCCAGGATGCGCGCGGCCTCCTGGGGACGCAGGCGCTCGCTGAACCCGAGTTCCACCGGGGGCTTGTCCCCATGCAGTTGCTCCAGCGTTTCATGCACGGCCTGGATCAAGGGATCCAGGTCGAGCCCCAGGCCCCGGCGAAAACCGTCCGCCAATGGATCCGTGGCCGGCAGGTAGGCCTGTCCCGAGGGTTCCAGTGCCTCGTTCCAGGGGCTCAGCCTGGCCAGCTGCAGGTGTTGATCGAGGTAGCGCCGGACCTCCCACAGCCCTCCCGCGGGCAGCTGGTAGGGATCCCCGATGCGCAACAGCGCCGCTTCGAGAAAGGCCCGCTCGATGGTCTGCACAGCCGCGCCGCAGCCGGGCAACGGGACCTGGTGGAATCCCCGCTGGCGGGCATGGCGGTAGAGCTGGTCGATTTCACTCCAGAGACTGGCCGGCGAGTGCTGGTAGCTGGCATAGCAATGGTTGAGCTGCTGGCCAAGGTACTGGATGGCCAGCAGGGTGGCGCGCTGCCGGGTGCGGGCGCCGCCGAACAGGGCGGTCTTGTCGGGACTTTCCTGGACCACGATCTTGTAGCCGAAGGCCAGTTCCTGGCAACAGCGCTGCAGGGCCGCGGAACAGGCCGCCTGTTCCGCGGCGGTGATGCTGGCCGCGGCGGTGGCCAGCAGGGCATCGAACAGGCGCCAGTAGGGTACGGCCAGGGTATCCAGCAACTCCAGCCGCTGGTTGGCCGACAGGGGTTGCCGGTTGAGCCGCTGCAGGCGTTCGCGCAGCTGCCTGGCCGCCATCTCCGGTGCCAGTACCGGCAGGGAGGCACACCAGTCCCGTAGGGAGCGGGGATGGATATCCAGCGTGGGATCGGGCCGTGCGTGCTGGGCGGGGACGGTGAGTTTCAAGGGGTGTGGTCGCTTGCCGGTTGTCGGTATTATGCCCGGTTTCGGCCGGGGGGCCAGGTAAGTTGATGGCCGGGTGACGCGCGCTCCAGGCCCTGCGGCGCCGGCACCGTGCCAGTGCCGGCTCCGGCACGAAAGCGCTAAGCCGGCATATCAGGGAACATTTTCCGATCCCGGGCAGTCTTAATGCAAGCATGCCGCCGTTCTGCGCCTGCCCGACGCCGGTATTGATCTCTGGCAAGATTTTCCTGCCGTCGTGTCGGCTCCTGGTCCTGGAGGAAGGGGCGCGCCCTTGGCAGGCTTGGTATCATGAAACGAAATGGTTGATGAGGTTGCCATGAAGAAAACGATATTGGCCTGCGTGCTGGCCTGTGCCCTGCCGCTGGCCGCGTTTGCCGAGGCGGATGCGCCCGTGGAGTTCGCGCTGCCGGATATGAAGGGGGAGATGCATTCCCTGGACCAGTACCGGGGCAAGTGGGTGGTGGTGAACTACTGGGCCACCTGGTGCCCGCCCTGCCTGGAGGAGATCCCCGACCTGGTGGATTTCCACGAGCGCAACAAGGACCGCGAGGCCGTGGTGGTCGGGGTAAACTACGAGGACATCAGCGGCGCCCAGCTGATGGAATTCGTGGATCGACACCTGGTGTCCTACCCCGTGCTGCGCGCCGAGCCCTTCGCGGATTCCCCGCTGGGCTCCATCCCCGGTCTGCCAACCACCTTCGTCATCGACCCCGAGGGCCATGCCGTGGCGCGCCAGGTGGGCCCCATCACCGGCGAGCAGCTGGAGGCCTATATCGAGGCCCGCAAGACCAAACGCCGTGAAGGGAGTTCCTGATGCAGACCTGGCGCCACCTGATCTGGATTGCCGTGCTGGTGGTCTCCCTGGCCGTTGCCGAGGAACCGCGCGATCCCTATGAACATTTCTTTGACCAGACCTTCGGCGATTTTTCCGAGGAGCTGGCCCGTGCCCGGGACGAGGGCAAGCAGGGGGTCCTGCTGTTCTTCGAAATGGATGAGTGTCCCTTCTGCCACCGCATGAAGCAGACGGTCCTCAACCAGCCCCGTGTGCAGGGCTATTACCAGGAGCATTTCCTGAGCTTTGCCGTGGATGTGGGCGGCGACCTGGAGATCACCGATTTCAACGGCGAGTCCATGAGCGAGAAGGATTTCGCCTTCAAGCAGAACCGCGTGCGGGCCACGCCGGTATTCCAGTTCTACGACCTCGAGGGTGAGCCCGTGGCCCGCTTCACCGGGGCCACCTCCGGGGTGGAGGAGTTCCTCTGGCTGGGTGAGTACGTGGCCGGGGGACATTACCGGGAGATGCCCTTCACCCGCTACAAGCGCGAACGCGGACCGAACGCCCGTCCATGAGCGGGTCTGCTCCCTTCCTGGCGGTAGTCAGCACCGTCATCCTGGCGGCGTGGCTGGGCAGGGCGGTGGCGCAGGATCTGCCCGAGCCCCTCACCCTGGAAGCGGCCCTTGCCCATAGCCAGGACCTGCACCCTGAACTGCTGCTGGCCCAGGCGCACCAGGAGGCCGCCGTGGCCGAGCGCCTGCAGGCGGAATCCCGCTATGGCACCGAGCTGTCCCTGCTGGCCCGCGCCAGGGCCGTGGAGCCCTCCGACCTGGGGCGCCAGATCCACGATACCCGCAATGATTCCGATGTACGCCTGCAGCTCAACCGCCGGCTCTATGATTTCGGCCAGACCCGGGCCCGGATCGCGGCCGCCGAGGCGGCCAGCGCCGGCCAGGATCGCTACCTGGTGGCGGTGCGCCAGCAGCGCAGGCTGGACGTGATGGCACGCTTCCTGGAGGTACGGCTCGCCGACCTCGCCTTCCAGGTCCAGGACGAGGCCATGGCCATCGCCTACATCCGCACCGACCGCGCCCGTAACCGCCATGAGCTGGGACAGATGGGCGATGTGGAGCTGCTGGCCCTGGAAAGCACCTACCAGAAGGTACGCCTCGCGCGCCACCGCGCCCAGGTCGAGCAGCGCAACAGCCGTGCCCGGCTTGCCCAGGCCCTGGCGCGCCCCGGCGAGCTGTCCGCGACCCTGGTGCAACCGCGCTTCGCAGGCAACGACCGGCCCGTTCCGGAACTGGAGGAGATCGAGGCCGAGGCCCTGGCCGCCAACCCCCGCCTGCAGGCCTTGCGCGCGGAGGTGGCCGCCCAGCAGCAACGGCTGGCGGCGGCGCGCAGCGGCGGCCGCCCGGTGCTGAGCGGTACCCTGGCCGCCAGTGACTACTACCGCCAGGGTGGGTCCGACGATGACCTGGAGGCGGAGCTGCGCCTGGAGATCCCCCTGGGCACCGGCGGCCGCGTGGCCGCCGACAGCGCCCTGGCACGGGCCGGGTTGCGTGCGGCCGAGGCGGCCCTGCGCGAGGGCGAGTGGGCGCTGCGCCAGCAGCTGCTCGAACTGCAGCAGGAGATCCGGGTCCTGCAACTGCAGCGCGACGAGGTGCGGGTCGACACCGAGTTCCGCGACCTGGAGCTGGACCAGAAACGGACCGAATACGAACTGGAGTTCACCAGCGACCTGGGGGATGCCATGGTGCGGTTTTCCGAGGTGCGCCTGCAGCAGGCACGCAATGAATACGAGCTGGCCCTGGCCTGGGCACGGCTGGCGATGCTGACCAATAATCCGGACTGGGATCCGTTGCGCGGAGGGGACGCGAATGAATAGTTGGATGCGCGGGCTGCTGCTGGGCGCCTGCCTGTTGCCCATGGGGTCGGTGCTGGCCGAGACACTGCCGGCGCGCCTGCACTGGGGCCAGCACCTGGTGCTGGCCACGACGGAATCCGGACTGGTGCAGCGGGTGGCCGTGAAGCCCGGTGACCAGGTGCGGGCCGGCGAGGAACTGCTGCGCCTCGATACCCAGGCGCTGGAGGCGCGCCTGGCGGAGGCCGGCGCCGGGATCGCCGAGGCCGAGGCCCGGCTGGCCGAGGCGGAGCGGGAACGGGAACGCACCCAGGAGCTCTATGACCGCACCCTGCTGGCGGAGCACGAGCTGCAGCTGGCCCACCTCGCCCGGGCCGAGGCCCACACGCGCCTGCTGGGCGCACGGGCCCGGCAGGCGGAGCTGCAGCAGCGGCTCGGCTATCGCATCCTGCATGCCCCCTGGGACGGGCGGGTGCTGGCCGTGGCGGTCCAGCCGGGCCAGGCCGTGCTCAGCCAGGAACGGCCCACCCCCCTGCTGGAGCTGGCGGGGGACGGGCGCTGGCTGGCGCGCGCCGAGGCCGCTCCGGAACTCCTGCCCCGTCTGCAACCGGGCACGGCCCTGGCGGTGGAGGTGGCGGGGCAGACCTACGAGGGGGTGGTGCAGCACCTCGGCTGGCAGCCCCTTGCGGCGCAGGGCGAGCCACGCTACGCCCTGGAGGTGGCCTTCGGCGCCGCGCCCGAGCACGCCCTGCGCCCGGGCATGGCGGCCCGTATCCGGCTGCCATGAGCCGGTGCCTGCGCTGCCGGGTCCATGGCCGGGTGCAGGGGGTCTTCTTCCGCGCCTCCACCCGCGACCAGGCGCGCCAGCTGGGCCTGCGGGGCCATGCCCGCAACCTGCCCGACGGCTCGGTGGAGGTGCTGGCCTGCGGCCCGGAACGGGCCGTGGCGGCCCTGCGGGACTGGCTGTGGCTGGGGCCACCCGCGGCGCGGGTCGAGACCGTGGACTGCGAGTGGGTGGACGCCGCGCCGCCGGAAGACTTCACCATCGGTTGACGGGCCATCCGTAGGAGCGGGCTCTGTCCGCGAACCGGTGAACCCCGGACCATTCGCGGGCAGAGCCCGCTCCTACAGGTGCAGTGCTCGGGGCCAGGGGCAGAGCCGGCGCCTACAGGGGCTTCTGCCCCAGATTCAGGTCTCCTGCCGCCTGGCCATCCGGGACCCCCGGTATCGCCGGTACCAGCACCGTGTCCCGGGGCGGCCGGCGGGTGTCGGGCTCCGGGTAGTCCAGGGTGTAGTGCAGGCCGCGGCTTTCCTTGCGTGACTGGGCGGAGCGGATGATGAGCTCCGCCACCTGCACCAGGTTGCGCAGCTCCAGCAGGTCGTTGCTTACCCGGAAATTACTGTAATATTCAAGTATTTCTTGCTGCAACAACTCGACACGCCGGCGTGCCCGCTGGAGCCGCTTGTCGGTCCGCACGATGCCCACGTAGTCCCACATGAAGCGCCGCAGCTCGTCCCAGTTGTGGCTGACCACCACCTCCTCGTCGGAATCCGTGACCCTCGATTCGTCCCAGGGCGGCAGTTCGGGCGGTATCGGGGTCTGGGCCAGCCGGACGCGGATGTCCTCGCTGGCGGCCTGGGCGAAGACCAGGCATTCCAGCAGCGAGTTGCTGGCCATGCGGTTGGCGCCGTGCAGACCGGTATGGGCACACTCGCCGATGGCGTACAGGCCGGGCAGGTCGGTGCGGCCGTGCAGGTCGGTGCGGATGCCGCCGCAGGTGTAGTGGGCGGCGGGCACCACCGGGATGGGCTCCCGGGTCATGTCCATACCCAGCTCCAGGCAGCGCTGGTAGACGGTGGGGAAGTGCTCGATGATGAACTCGGCCGGCTTGTGGCTGATGTCCAGCAGCACATGGTCGATGCCCAGGCGCTTCATCTCGTGGTCGATGGCGCGGGCGACGATATCTCTTGGCGCCAGCTCGCCCTGGGGATGAAACTGCGCCATGAAACGGGTGCCGTCGGGCAGCAGCAGGCGGCCGCCCTCGCCCCGTACCGCCTCGGTGATGAGGAAGGACTTGGCCTGGGGGTGGTACAGGCAGGTGGGATGGAACTGGTTGAATTCCATGTTGACCACCCGGCAGCCGGCGCGCCAGGCCATGGCGATGCCATCGCCGCTGGCGGTGTCCGGGTTGCTGGTATAAAGGTAGACCTTGCTGGCGCCGCCGGAGGCCAGCACCACGTTGCGGGCGCGGAACACCTCCACCTGGTCGGCCTCCCGGTCCAGCACGTAGGCGCCCAGGCAGCGCGGGTCCGCCAGGCCCAGCTTGGTGCCGGTGATCAGGTCCACCGCGATGTGCTGCTCGAAGAGGTCGATGTTGGCGCGCCGGCGGGTCTCCGCCTCCAGGCTGTTCTCGATGGCCTTTCCGGTGGCGTCGGCGGCGTGGATCACGCGCCGGTGGCGGTGGCCGCCCTCGCGGGTGAGGTGGTAGTCCTGGCGGCCGTCGGCCTTCTGCTCGCGGGTGAAGGGCACGCCCAGGTCGATCAGCCAGCCGATGGCGGCGGCGCCGTGCTCCACGGTGAAGCGTACCACCGCCGGGTCGCAGAGCCCGGCCCCGGCGGCCATGGTGTCCGCCACGTGGGCGTCGATGGAGTCGTCGCGGTCCAGGACCGCGGATACCCCGCCCTGGGCGTAGAAGGTGCTGCCCTCGCGCAGCGGCCCCTTGGACAGCACCGCCACCCGCAACTCGCCGGGCAGGCGCAGGGCGCAGCTCAAGCCCGCGGCGCCGCTGCCAATAATCAGTACATCGTAGTCTCGCTGCTGCATCGGTGGTGGCTGCCGGGCAAATCGGGTATGTTGACGCCTCGCGCGGTGGCCGGCAGGCCGGGGGCCCCGCCACCGCGCGCCTACCTTACCCTAATGGCGGCATCCTGGCGAACTATCCCCGGTGGGCGTGGTCTACGCAGCTGAGTGACGATTGCGGCATCCGGGTTGCAGAGGAGACAGGCCCGGATGGGCGAACGCACTGTTGATCAGGAGTTGGTGGAGCGGGTACAGCGCGGCGACAAGACGGCCTTCGACGTGCTGGTGCGCAAGTACCAGCACCGGCTCGGCAAGGTGATCGCCCGCTATATCCACGACCCGAGCGAGGTGCTGGATGTCTCCCAGGAGGCCTTCATCAAGGCCTACCGTGCGCTGCCGTCCTTCCGGGGTGACAGTGCCTTCTATACCTGGCTCTACCGGATCGCCATCAACACGGCGAAGAACCACCTGGTGGCCCAGGGACGACGCCCTCCCGGGGACGATATCGATGCCCGGGACGCGGAGCAGTACGAGGGCGTGGACAGTCTCAAGGAGCAGGACACCCCGGAAGGGTTGCTGCTGCGGGACGAGATCCAGCGCACCATCATCCAGGCCATCGATGCCCTGCCGGAGGATCTGCGCACGGCCATCACCCTGCGGGAGCTGGAAGGCATGAGTTACGAGGAAATCGCCACCACCATGGAATGTCCCGTCGGGACGGTGCGCTCGCGGATCTTCCGCGCCCGCGAGGCCATCGACAACCGGATCCGGCCCCTGCTTTCGGGCCATGCCGGGGAGTGAGTGACATGACGCAAAGACTACAGGAACAACTGTCCGCCCTGGTGGACGATGAACTGCCTGCCGCCGAGCATCCCCTGCTGCTGGAGCGCCTGACGCGGGATGCCGGCTTGCGCGAGTGCCTCGGCCGCTACCAGCTGATGCGGGATGTGCTGAACAACCGGGTGGCCATGCCGGTGGACGATCGTTTCGTGGAGCGGGTCATGACCGCCCTCGAGGCGGAGCCTGCCTACCATGCCCGTTCCGCCTCCTGGAGGCGACTGGCCAAGCCCCTCGCGGGGGTGGGGGTGGCCGCCTCCGTGGCGCTGGTGGCGGTACTGGCCCTGCAGAATGCCGATCCCGGCGCCGGCACCCCGGCGCCCCAGGTGGCCAGCGCGCCCTTGCCCGGCGGCGCAGCCGTCGTGGGCGGCGAGGTCTGGGAACGCCAGTCCGCACCGGTGGGCGGGCGTCTCAACGGATACCTGGTGCAGCATAACGAGTATGCGGCCAGCAGCGGCGTGCAGGGTGTGCTGCCCTACGTGCGCATCGTCGGCTACGACAGTGGAAGTGAATGATCAGTAGAACCTTATTGCTGGGGCTGCTGCTCCTTACGGGAACGGCGCTGGCCGCGGAGGCCGATGCCCTGCACTGGCTGGACCGCATGTCCCAGGCCGTGCAGCAACGCAACTATGTCGGTACCTTCGTCTACCTGCACAACGGCCGCATGGAAACCATGCGCGTCGTGCACCGCAAGGATGCCGATGGCGAGCGCGAACGGCTCTATTCCCTCACCGGTGTGGCACGCGAGGTGCTGCGCGACAATGAGAAGGTCACCTGCATCCTGCCTGACCGGGAGTCGGTCATGGTGCGGGCCAGCAAGCCGCGCAGCCCCCTGCGCAGCAAGTGGCTGCAGGATCTCGAGCGCCTGACCCGTTACTACGATATCGGCCTCGATGGGCAGGACCGGGTCATCGGGCGCCTGGCGCGGGTGATCGTACTGCAGCCCCGTGACCAGTACCGCTACGGCCATCGTCTGTGGCTGGATGTGGAGAGCGACCTGATGCTCAAATCCGTGGTGCAGGACGAGCAGGGCCGCGCCGTGGAGCAGATGATGTTCACGGAGCTGGAGCTGCCGGAGAGCATCGCGGACGCGGAATTGCAGCCGGCCCTGAGCGGCCAGGATTTCACCTGGAAGGATCACCGCGAAGAGGGTCCGGGGGCCGCCGTCGAGTTGTCGGACCTGCACTGGGAGATCGGCCGGCTGCCGCCGGGTTTCCAGCTCAAGCATCACAACCGCTACACCAGCCCCAACCATTTCGACCAGCTGGAGCACCTGGTGTATGGTGATGGCCTGGCCACGATTTCCGTCTACATCGAGGCAACCGATTCCGGCGAGGATGTCATCGAGGGCGGTTCCCGGCGCGGTGCGGTCAATGCCTTCGGCACCCTCGTGGAGGGCTACCAGGTGATGGCCGTGGGCGAGGTGCCCATGGAGGCGGTGGAATTGATCGCCCTGTCGGTGCGCCGCCTGGCGGAGGATGACCATGATTGAGGAGCGGGCGGAGGTGGTGGTCCGCGAGGGCCGGTTCGCCTGGGTGCAGACCCAGAGGGCCAGCACCTGTGGTGCCTGTGCGGTCAACAAGGGCTGCGGCACCGCCGCGCTGGCCAAGGTGCTGGGCCAGCGCCGCACCCGGGTACGGGTGTTGAACGAGGCGGGAGCCGGCGTGGGCGAGCAGGTGATCATCGGCCTGCCGGAACAGGCACTGGTGCGCGGCGCCCTGGCCGTGTACCTGGTGCCCTTGCTGGGGCTGCTGGGCGGCGCCCTGTTCGGTGCCCACCTGGCCGGGCGGCTGCTGGCCGAACAGCCGGACCTGTTCAGTATCTTCTTTGGCGGACTGGGGCTGGCCGTGGGGATCGGCTGGCTGCGTTACCACGCCCGCCGCATTCGTGAGGATGCCCGCTACCAGCCGGTAGTCGTGCGCCGCCTGGGCGCCTGCCGCCGCGAAGGCGTCCTCGAAACCGAGCCCCTGGGCCATTGAATCACTATGATCGCTAAGACTGGAGACGTTATGACGGGAGTTGTCATTCGAGGATTGCCGCGCGCGCTGACGGTGTTGCTGTTGTACGTACTGTTGACCACCCAGGCCTGGGCCCGGCCCGCGCTGCCGGATTTCAGCGGCCTGGTGAAGGAGGCGAGTCCCGCCGTGGTGAATATCAGCACCACGCAGAAGGTGCCCGCCGGGCGCCACCCGGGCCTGCCGGAAGGACTGCAGATCCCGGACATGCCGGAGGGACCGCTGGGCGACCTGTTCCGTCACTTCTTCGGTGAAGGCGGCCCCGGGGCGCCCGGGGACGGCCCGATGGAGCGCGAGGCCCGTTCCCTGGGCTCCGGTTTCATCGTGTCCGCCGATGGCTACATCCTGACCAACAACCATGTGGTCAAGGATGCCGAGGAGATCATCGTGCGCCTGAGCGACCGCCGCGAACTGATCGCCGAGGTCGTGGGCCTGGACGAACGCAGCGACGTGGCCCTGCTGAAGATCGACGCCAGCAACCTGCCCGTGGCCCGCATCGGCAAGAGCGAGTCCCTCGACGTGGGGGCCTGGGTGCTGGCCATCGGCTCGCCCTTCGGTTTCGACTATTCCGCCACCGCGGGGATCGTCAGCGCCAAGGGGCGCAGCCTGCCGCGCGAGAACTACGTGCCCTTCATCCAGACCGACGTGGCCATCAACCCCGGCAACTCCGGCGGGCCGCTCTACAACCTGGACGGCGAGGTGGTGGGAGTGAATTCCCAGATCTACAGCCGCACCGGCGGCTTCATGGGCCTGTCCTTCGCCATCCCCATCGAGGTGGCCATGGAGGTCGCGCAGCAGCTCAAGGAACAGGGCCGGGTGAGCCGTGGCTGGCTGGGGGTCATCATCCAGGACGTGACCCGTGACCTGGCGGAATCCTTCGGCATGAAGAAACCCACAGGGGCACTGGTCTCCCGGGTGCTGCCCGACAGCCCGGCGGAGAAGAGTGGCCTGAAGCTGGGGGATATCATCCTGGAGTTCAACGACCGCGAAGTGGTCAGCTCCACCGACCTGCCGCCCATCGTGGGCCGCACCCCGGTGGGTGAAAAGGTGCCGGTGCTGGTCATGCGCGAGGGCAGGCAGACCCGCCTGCGGGTGGAACTCGGCGAGCTGCCGGAAGACGAGCCCCAGGTGGCCGCCAGCCAGGCACCCAAGGCCACCAAGACCACCCGGCTGGGGATCTCGGTCACCGACCTGACCGACCGGCAGCGCAAGGAGATGGAACTGGAGCAGGAGGGTGTGCTGGTGGAGATGGTGGAGCGGGGTGCCGCCGCCGAGGCCGGCATCCGCCAGGGCGACGTGATCCTGCGCCTCGACAACCAGCCGGTGACCAGTGCCCGCGACTTCGAGCGCCTGGTCAAGGACCTGCCCGCCGGGCGTACCGTGGCGGTGCTGGTGCAGCGCCGCGGCGGGCCCAGCTTCCTGGCCCTCAAGGTGCCGAAGAAGGAATAGCCGGCAGGAGGGCGCCGGCCCGATCGCGAGGCACTGTAGGAGCGGCGCAAGCCGCGATGCGGTGATCGCGGCTTGCGCCGCTCCTACGGGCTGGTGATTGTTCACCGCAAAGGCGCAAAGTACGCAAAGATATTCATTCCATTTGATTTCCTTTGTGTACTTTGCGCCTTTGCGGTAAAGGGTTTATTCTTTTGAAACTCACCGTCTACAGCCGCCTCTACTGCCACCTCTGCGAGGACCTGCTGGCGCGCCTGGAGGCCCTGCGGAGCGAGCTGGGCTTCGACTACCAGGTCCTGGACGTGGACGAGGATCCGACGTTACGGGCCCGTTACAACGCCCTGGTGCCGGTACTGGCCGCCGGGGAACGGGAGATCTGCCACCATTTTCTCGACGAGCAGGCCCTGCGGCACTACCTCGAAGGGGTCTGAGCCTGTATACTAAGCTGCTGTTTAACCAGAAAATACGCAGCCACCCCTGAACGTGCAACCCCCTGATTTTGCAGCTCCCGGTGCGCTGGCCACGGCCGCGCCCACGGGTTCCATTGAATGCCGACGGTACCATTGCGTGCTTCCAGCCATCCCGTACAGCCCTGATTCATCCCTGCCGGTCCCGGTCGCGGCCGCCCCGGAGCACCCGCATGTCTGACCTCAGTCGCATCCGCAACTTCTCCATCATCGCCCATATCGACCACGGCAAGTCCACCATCGCCGACCGCTTCATCCGCGTCTGCGGCGGCCTGACCGACCGCGAGATGTCCGAGCAGGTACTGGATTCCATGGACCTGGAGAAAGAGCGCGGCATCACCATCAAGGCGCAGAGCGTGTCCCTGGAGTACCGGGCGCGCGACGGCCAGGTCTACGAACTGAACTTCATCGATACCCCCGGGCACGTGGACTTCTCCTACGAGGTGTCCCGTTCCCTGGCCGCCTGCGAGGGCGCGCTGCTGGTGGTGGACGCCGCCCAGGGCGTGGAGGCCCAGAGCGTGGCCAATTGCTACACCGCCATCGAGCAGGGCCTGGAGGTGCTGCCGGTGCTGAACAAGATCGACCTGCCCTCGGCGGATCCGGACAAGGTGATCCACGAGATCGAGGAGATCATCGGCATCGAGGCCCGGGATGCCGTCCGCGTCAGCGCCAAGACCGGGGTGGGCATCGAGGACCTGCTGGAGGAACTGGTCAAGCGCATCCCGCCGCCGCAGGGCGACGTGGAGGCGCCGCTGCAGGCGCTGATCATCGATTCCTGGTTCGACAGCTACGTGGGCGTCATTTCCCTGGTGCGGGTCATGCAGGGCACCCTCTCGGCCCGTTCGCGCATGCAGGTGATGTCCACCGGCCGCGTCTACCAGGTGGACAAGGTGGGCGTGTTCACGCCCAAGCGCAAGGACCTGCCCGCCCTGCACGCCGGTGATGTCGGCTATGTCATCTCCGCCATCAAGGAGATCGACGGCGCGCCCGTGGGCGATACCCTCACCAATGCCGACCGGCTCGCGGACAAGCCGCTGCCCGGTTTCCAGAAGGTGCAGCCGCGGGTGTTCGCCGGCCTGTTCCCCATCAATGCCGAGGAATACGAGGATCTGCGCGAGGCCCTGCAGAAGCTGCGCCTCAACGACGCCGCCCTGCATTTCGAACCGGAGACCTCCTCGGCGCTGGGCTTTGGCTTCCGTTGCGGCTTCCTCGGCATGCTGCACATGGAGATCATCCAGGAGCGCCTGGAACGCGAGTACGACCTGGACCTGATCACCACGGCGCCCACGGTGGTGTACGAGATCCTCACCACCAAGGGCGAGACCCTGCTGGTGGACAACCCGTCCAACCTGCCGCCCGAGAACTACATCGCCGAGATCCGCGAACCCATCATCCTGGCCAACATCCTCGTGCCGCAGGATTACCTCGGCGCCGTGATCAACCTGTGCATCGAGAAGCGCGGCGTGCAGCGCAAGATGCAGTACCTGGGCAACCAGGTGGCGCTGAGCTACGAGCTGCCCATGAGCGAGGTGGTGCTGGACTTCTTCGACCGCCTGAAGTCGGTGAGCCGCGGCTATGCCTCCTTCGACTACAGTTTCGAGCGCTTCCAGCCCGGCGCCATGGTGAAGCTGGACATCCTCATCAACGGCGAGAAGGTGGATGCCCTGGCCATCATCGTGCACCGCGAGTTCGCCCAGAACCGCGGCCGCGACCTGGCGGAGAAGATGCGCGAGATCATTCCCCGGCAGATGTTCGACGTGGCCATCCAGGCCGCCATCGGCTCCCACATCATCGCCCGCACCACGGTGAAGGCCTTGCGCAAGAACGTCACCGCCAAGTGCTACGGTGGCGACGCCACCCGCAAGCGCAAGCTGCTGGAGAAGCAGAAGGCGGGCAAGAAGCGCATGAAGCAGTTCGGCAAGGTGGAGATCCCCCAGGAGGCCTTCTTCGCCGTGCTGCACGTGGGCAAGAAATAGACAGCATAGGAATCGCTTATGAATCTGGATTTTCCAACCCTGCTGGTGGCGGCCACCTTCCTTACCGGCATACTCTGGGCGCTGGACGCCTGGTGGTGGGCGCCACGCCGCCGCGCGGCGGCCGCCCAACTGGAGGCCGGCGGCGCCGGCGCGGAGCAGGTACGCAAGGCGCTCAAGGAATCCACGGTGGTGGAATACGCCAAGTCCTTCTTCCCCGTCATCCTGGCCGTGCTGTTGCTGCGTTCCTTCCTGGTGGAACCCTTCCGCATCCCCTCCGGTTCCATGATGCCGACCCTGCTGGTGGGTGATTTCATCCTGGTCAACAAGTATGCCTATGGCATCCGCCTGCCGGTGCTCAATACCAAGGTGATCGAGGTCGGTTCCCCGCAGCGCGGCGACGTGGCCGTGTTCCGTTACCCCATGGACCCGCGCACCGACTACATCAAGCGGGTCATCGGTGTGCCGGGCGATGTCGTGGAGTACCGCGGCAAGGTGTTGTATATCAATGGCGAGAAAATCGACCAGGAGCCGGTGGGCAGCTATATCGGCACCGGCTCCGGCCTGTCGGCCTCGGGCGCCAGCCTGCGCCTGGAGCAATTGGGCGAGGCGCCGCACCAGATCCTGGTGGAGGGGCGCAAGCCGACCCTGGACGGGGAGTTCCGTGTCCCGGAAGGTCACTATTTTGTGATGGGCGACAACCGCGACAATAGCAATGACAGCCGATTCTGGGGTACGGTACCGGAACAGAACCTGGTGGGCCGGGCCTTCCTCATCTGGATGAACTGGGATTCCGCCGGGGGTGGCGTGGCCTGGGACCGCATCGGTAACGGCATTCAATGACAACGAGGGGGGAATGATATGAAAGGCTTGCAAAAACAAAGGGGTATGACTGCCATCGGCTGGGTCATCGTGCTCGGGCTGATCGCCTTCTTTACCCTGGTCGTCCTGCGCCTGATGCCCTTGTACCTGGAATACAGCAAGGTGGCCTCGGTGCTGGAGTCCATCAAGAACGAGCCCGGCGTCACCCGCCAGACCAAGGCGGATATCCAGCGTCTCATCATGCGCCGTTTCGAGATCAACGATGTGCGGAACGTGGACCCGAAGATCGCCGAGATCGAATCCCGTGGTGGCCGCCTCACCGTCGGCATGGCCTATGAGCGCCGCACCAACATGATCGGCAACATCGATATCGTGGTCAGTTTCGACAAATCCATCGAGGTGATCGCCAATTGACGTCCGCTACCCGGGAACTGGTGCGTGACCTCGGTTATGAATTCAACGACCAGGAATTACTGCGCCAGGCCCTGACCCATCGCAGTGCCGGTGGCCGGAACAACGAACGACTGGAATTCCTCGGTGATGCGATCCTCGGGTTCGTCATCGCCGAGGCCCTGTTCCAGCACCTGCCCACGGCCCGCGAAGGAGAACTCAGCCGCATGCGTGCCAGCCTGGTGAAGCGCGAAACCCTGGCGGAGGTGGCGCGTGACCTGAAGCTGGGTGGTCACCTGCAGCTCGGTTCCGGCGAACTGAAGAGCGGCGGTTTCCGCCGTGATTCCACCCTGGCCGACGCCCTGGAGGCCGTCATCGGCGCCATCTACCTGGACAGCGATTTCGCCACCTGCAAGGCCCGTATCCTGCGCCTGTTCACGCCTCGCCTCGAGGCCCTCCCCTCGGCGGCCGCCCTCAAGGATCCCAAGACCCGCCTGCAGGAGCACCTGCAGGCGCGGCACATCTCCCTGCCCGAGTACGAGGTGCTGGAAAGTCACGGCAGCGACCACAGCCGCCGCTTCCTGGTGCGCTGCCGCGTGGAGGAACTCGAGATCGTGCACGAGGGCAGTGGCAACAGCCGGCGTCGCGCCGAGCAGGCCGCTGCCGCCGGCATGCTGGAAACACTCGGCGTGCCACCGGTGGAGGAGGCATGACGGAGGCATTCCACAGTGGCTACGTGGCGCTGGTGGGGCGTCCCAACGTGGGCAAGTCCACCCTGCTGAACCGCATCCTCGGCCAGAAGGTCAGCATCACCTCGCGCCGCCCGCAGACCACCCGCCACCGCATCCTCGGCATCAAGACCGGGGCACAGGTGCAGGCCGTCTACGTGGATACCCCGGGGCTGCACCATGGCGGCAAGCGGGCCATGAACCGCTACATGAACCGCGCCGCCACGGATGCCCTGCAGGACGTCGATGTGGTGGTGTTCGTGGTGGAGGGGACCCGCTGGACCGATGAGGACGATCTGGTGCTGGAGAAGCTGCGCCAGCTGGATTGCCCTGTGATCCTCGCCGTCAACAAGGTCGACCGCATCCCGGACAAGAAGCAGTTGCTGCCCTACCTGCAGCAGGTGTCCGCGCGCATGGAGTTCGCCCAGATTATCCCCCTGTCCGCCAGGCAGGGCAGCCAGGTGGCCGAGCTCGAGCATGCGGTGGAAGCCCTGCTGCCCGAGTCCACCCCCTTCTACCCGGAAGACCAGGTCACGGATCGCAGCATGCGGTTCATGGCGGCGGAACTGGTGCGCGAGAAACTGTTCCGCAAGTTGGGCCAGGAGCTTCCCTATGGCATCACCGTGGAGATCGAACAGTTCAAGGAAGAGGATGGCCTGTACCGCATCCATGCCCTGGTCTGGGTGGAACGGGACAGCCAGAAGGCCATCGTGATCGGCAAGCAGGGCGCCTTGCTGCGCGAGGTGGGCCGCGAGGCCCGCATCGACATGGAGGAGGCCTTCGGCCAGAAGGTGTTCCTGGAACTGTGGGTCAAGGTCAAGGAAGGCTGGGCCGATGACGAACGCGCCCTGCGCAGCCTGGGCTACGACGACTGAATGGCTTGACTGATGGCCACGGAAACACACGGAATACACGGAAAAAATCTGATGTTTTCGTTTTTTATTCCGTGTGCTTCCGTGTGTTTCCGTGGCTATTCTTGATTTGACACCTGCAATTCCCACACGGCTGACGATCAGGTGCTCATGACTGTGACCCCGTCACTGATCCCGGCTTTCGTGCTGCACAGCCGTCCCTACCGGGACACCAGCCTGCTGCTGGAGGTGTTCAGCGCCGAGCAGGGGCGGGTGGGGTTGGTGGCGCGCGGGGCCCGCACCGCGCGCAACCGCCAGCGTGGCCTGCTGCAGCCCTTCCAGCCCCTGTTGCTGAGCTGGACTGCCCGGGGCGACCTCGGCACCCTGGCGACGGTGGAGGCCGCGGGTGCGCCCTTTGCCCTGCGCGGTCACGGCCTGTACGGCGGGTTCTACGCGAACGAGTTGCTGGTGCGCCTGCTGCACCGCCATGACCCGCACCCGGAGCTCTACCCGGTCTACTGCGCGGTGCTGGCAGGCCTGGCGCAGGCGGACGATCCCGAGCCGGCCTTGCGGCGCTTCGAACTGCGGCTCCTGGAGGCGCTGGGCTATGGCCTGCAGCTGGAGCGCGACATCCATGGCGCGGAACTGGAAGCGGAAAGCCTGTATGATTACCGCCCCGAGGAAGGGGCCGCCCCCCTGGAGCAGGCAGCCCAGGCGCGCGGCGTGAAGATCAGCGGCCGCAGCCTGCTGGCCTTGCGGGACCAATGCCTGGATGATGCCGAGGTGCGCCGCGATGCCCGGCGACTCACCCGCGCGGCCCTGGACCCGCACCTGGGATCGGTGCCGCTCAAGACCCGCGCGGTGCTGCGGCAGCTGGTCAGTGTGCGCTGAAGTCGCCGCGCGGGGTTGATGAAACCCCATGATTGGCCACGGAAGCACACGGAAACACACAGAAAAAACATCAACCAGTTACAATTTCCTTCTTCGCACGCGCGGCAACAGGTAACTGCTATGAACAAATCTTCATCATTAGGGTTTTTTCCGTGTTCTTCCGTGTGATTCCGTGGCCAAATTGGTTTTTCCAGTAAACAACAGGCACTCACCATGGAAAACCCCCACAACATCCTGCTGGGCGTGAACATCGATCACGTGGCGACCCTGCGCCAGGCGCGCGGCACCCGCTACCCGGATCCCATCCAGGCCGCCATCGAGGCGGAGACGGCCGGCGCCGACAGCATCACCCTGCACCTGCGCGAGGATCGTCGCCACATCCAGGAGCGGGACGTGGCGATGCTCAGGGACATCCTGCTCACGCGCATGAACCTGGAAATGGCCGTGACCGAGGAGATGCTGGCCATCGCCGAGCGCATCCGTCCCGCCGACTGCTGCCTGGTGCCCGAGCGGCGCGAGGAGCTCACCACCGAGGGGGGGCTGGACGTGACCGGCCAGCAGGACCGGCTGCAGGCGGCCTGCGCGCGGCTGGCCGCCGCGGGCATCCGCGTATCCCTGTTCATCGACGCGGACCCGGACCAGGTGCGGGCCGCCGCCGCGGTGGCTGCGCCCTGTATCGAGATCCACACCGGCCACTACGCCGATGCCACGGATGAAGCGGCACGCCAGGCGGAATACCGGCGCATCGTCGCGGCCGTGGAACTGGGCAACGAGCTGGGGCTGCTGGTCAATGCCGGCCACGGACTCAACTACCAGAATGTCACACCCATTGCCGCCCTGGCACAGGTGCGGGAACTGAACATCGGCCATGCCATCGTCGCCCGCGCCCTGTTCACCGGGCTACGCGAGTCGGTGGCGGAGATGAAGCGGCTCATGGTCGGGGCGCGTCTCCGCCCATGATCTACGGGATTGGCACCGACATCGTGCAGGTGTCGCGCATCCGTGATTCACTGGATCGTTTCGGCGAGCGTTTCGCGCGCCGTGTCCTGGCGGAACGGGAGTGGGCGCGTTACCAGTCCGCGGGACAGCCGGAACATTTTCTCGCCAAGCGCTTCGCCGCCAAGGAGGCCGCCGCCAAGGCCCTGGGGACCGGTTTTCGTGACGGTCTCGGCTTGCGCGATTTCGTCATCGTCAATGATCCCCAGGGACGCCCCGAACTGGAATTCCAGGGGCGGGCGCAGGAACTGGTCGAGGCATTGGGGATCGGTGCGCGCTTCGTGAGCATTTCCGACGAGCGTGATTATGCGGTGGCCTTCGTGACCCTGATGCGGCGCTGATCGACAGAGCCTAGCCGCCCGGCTCCAGCATCGCGTCGATGGCCCCCAGGGTCTCTCTCAGGCTGGCATCCACCTGGTCCAGTTCCCTTTGCTTGAGCACGCGCTCGAGCTGATCCACCTTCCGCTTGAGCTCCTCCACCTGGCAATAGGCGGCGGCGCCGTTGAGCTTGTGGGCGTGCTGGCACAACAGGTCCAGGTCGCCGCTGGCATGGGCCTGGGTGAGCGCTGCGCGGTGGCGGGGCAGTTCGGCGCGCAGCATGGCCTGCAGCTCATCGACCAGGGCCTGTTGATGGCGTGTGGGGGCCGGCGTCGCTTCGGCGGCTGGCGTGATGCCCGGCTCACCGCGGGTGGTGAATACCCAGTAGCGCACGGTATCCACCAGCAGCTTTTCGCTGATGGGCTTGATCAGGCATTCGTTCAGGCCCATGGCCAGCAGGCGCTCCCGCTCGCCGGGCATGGCATTGGCGGTCAGCGCCACCACCGGCGTGTCGCGATTGGGGCCTGCTTCGGCACGGAGACGCTGGGTCGCCTCGGCGCCACTCAGCACGGGCATCTGGATGTCCATCAGGATCAGGTCGAAGGGCCGGCGCTGGGCGAAGTCCAGGGCCTCCTGGCCGTTGGCGGCGGCATGCACCTCCGCCTGGTGCTGGAGCAACTGGGTGGTGAGCAGCTTGCGGTTGATGGCATGGTCATCGGCAAGCAGGATGCGTATTCCGCGGAGTTCGGCGCGACGGGAGGCAGCCGCCGTCGCCTGGTCCGGACCCTGTGCATCCGGCCCCTGCACCAGCAGGCGCTGCAGTTCGCGGTACAGGGTATCGTAGCGCACCGGCTTGCCCAGGCAGGTGTCCGCCCCGAGGGCGCAAAGGCGCTGCATATGCTCGCGATCGGAGCTGTTGACCAGCAGCATGACACAGGCCTTGGTCCGGCTGGCCCGGATCTCGCCCATCAGCTGTTCCGGTGTACCGTCCCGGCCGCTGTTGAGGCCGATGACGATCAGGTCCCAGGCACCGTTTCCGGCCACCTGTTCCACCAGCTGCGCGTAGGTCTCCAGCTCGGTGACGCGCAGGTCCCAGCCCTGCAGCATGTGCAGGATCGCGAGCCGGGCGGTGGGGTGGGGTTCACACAGCAACACCCTCCTGCCCTGGAAGGGCAGCGGCATCGATGCCGGCGCGACGGTCTGCTGCTTGCGGCAGGGCAGGGTGAAATAGAAGGTGGAGCCGACCCCGGGGGTGCTCTCCAGGCCAATGCTTCCCCCCATGTGTTCCACCAGGCTGCGGGTGATCACCAGGCCGAGGCCGGTGCCGCCGAACCGCCGGGTGGCCGAGGTGTCGGCCTGGCTGAAGGCGATGAACAACCGCTTCTGCTCCGCCTCCGTGAGGCCTATGCCCGTGTCGTTCACCTGGAAGCGCAGCCAGGCACGGTCCGGTTCGTCCTTTTCCAGCATCACCCGGATCACCACGCTCCCGTGGTTGGTGAACTTGATGGCATTGCCTACCAGGTTCAGCAGTACCTGGCGCAGGCGGATGGGGTCGCCCAGCAGCGCCCGGGGCACGTCGTCGTAGATGAGTGATACCAGTTCCAGTTCCTTCTCGTGGGCGGCCGGTTCCAGCAGCGTAAGGGCATCCTCCAGGGTCTCGCGCAGGTCGAAGGCCACCTCGTCGATATAGAGTTTGCCCGACTCGATCTTGGAGAAATCCAGGATGTCGTTGACGATGGTGAGCAGGTTGCTGGTGGACTGGCGGATGGTGCGGATATGGTCGCGCTGCTCCTCGTCCAGGGGGGTGCGCAGCAGCAGGTCCACGAAGCCCAGGATGCCGTTCATGGGCGTGCGGATCTCGTGGCTCATGTTGGCGAGGAACTCCGACTTCACCTTGCTGGCCTGCTCGGCGCGCTTGCGTGCCTCCACCAATTCGAGGTTCTGGGCGTTCATGGTGTCCAGGGCCTCGCGCAGGTCCCGGGTCGCCTGTTCCACCTGGTCCTGCAGTTCGGAGCGGTTCTGCTCCAGGGCCTCGGCCATGGTGTTGATGCCCTGTTCCAGGCGTCCGAGTTCGCCCCGGGCGCCGGTTTCCACGCGGGCCTTCAGGTCCCCCTGGCCGAGTCGCTCCACGGCGCGGTTGAGGTTCAGCACCGGGCGGATGATATTGGCGCCGATGCGCGCGCCGAGCAGGCTGCTGAACACCACCAGGGTCAGGGTGATGAGGCTGCTGTGCACCAGTACCTGCCGCTGTCGCGCACGGGTGGCGACGGGCGACATCTCCACGATCACCGAACCCAGGACGTGCTGCTGTTCCGCCTGCGCCAGGGCCGGGCTGCTCGTGGGGCTGAGCAATTCATCGTAGGCATCGGTGATCAGCCGGGTCTGGATCACCGGTACCCGGAACACCAGGTCCGGCGGGGGGTGCATGGCGGGCAGGTTGAGCTCGGGATGCATAGCCTCCACCAGCAGCTGGCCGTCCCGGTCGGCGATCATGACGTGGGCCACATCGGCCTCGCGCAGGGCGGCCTCGGCCTGCTGCTGCAGCAGGGCGAGGTCGCCGGCAAATACGCCGAATTCACTGGCGGGGGCGAGCTGGTTGGCAATGGCCTGGCCGCGGTCGCGCAGGGACTGGTCCAGGTCCTTGAGGCGGGTATGGGTGAAGTAGCCGCTGAGCAGCAGCGACAGGGCGACCACCGGCAGGATGGCCAGCAGCAGTACCCGGCTGCGGATGCCTTCCCCCCTCATGGCTGGTCCTCCAGTGTCTGCAGGCCCATCCGCAGCTCCTCTTCCCCGGGGATGCGCAGGCCCAGGGAGCGGGCGACCTGGTGGTTGACCGCCACGCTGTAGAGGTCCGGCGCCTGCGGCGGCGGCAGCAGGCGGCCGCGGTCCGCCACGAGCGGGGCGATCCAGCGGGCGGCCTGGGTGGCGACCTGTTCCGGTGTGGTGTAGACCGCGGCCAGGGCGCCAGCACGCACATAACCCGGTGAGAACCCGATCATCGGGACCTCGCGGCGGTAGGTGGTGAGCAGTATGCCCTGCAGGTTCTGGCGGTTGAAGACCTGCTGGTCGGGGACGGCCAGCAGCACCTCGCTCTGCTCCAGCAGGCGGCGCAGCGGGCCCAGGTAGTTGCCGTCTTCCGGCACCAGGGCGAACTGGGCCTGCCACTGTCGTGCGGCGATGGCCTGTTCCAACTCGTCGCGCAGGTCGCGGGAGGTGCTGCCCAGCAGGATGCCGACCCGTTCCACGCCGGGCAGGGCCAGCCGGATCAGGTTCAGCTGCCGCGACCAGGGCTGGTCGAGGTAGATGGCGCTGTGGCGCGCGCCGCTTCCTTCCTGTGGGGTGGGGAGGGGGTGGGACGTGGAGGGGATCAGGACATGCAGTACCTGGCCACGCGCCGGTAGCTGGTGGAGCAGTCGGGAGGCCCGGCTGCCGACGCTGACCACCAGGTCCGCGCTGGCGAGGGCGTCGTGGTCATGCGCCTCCACCAGGCTCTGGCGCAGTTGCAGGTCCTCCCGGCCGAGGGCGGCCAGTTCGGTGTCCAGGGCCTCGGCCAGGGCCTGGTAGGGGCCGTTCCCCTCACTCAGCAGCAGCTCGATCCGGTAGGGGGATTCGGCGGCCATGGCCAGGCCGGCCAGCAGCAGCCCGGCGGCGGGCAGCAGCCGGCGCCAGCGCCGGCAGAACCGGCCGGCACCGAACCGTGAGCCAATTTTCCCCAAGAATCCTTGCAATGAAAGTCCTGCCAATCTGGTACCGCTACCCGTTCCGGGAGGATCTCTTGTTATACGTGGTACACGCGGCTGGGTCCGTGCCTTTCCCCAAAGGCTGCCGCTGCCGTGGTTCTAACGCGGGGCCAGGTTGAGCTGGACGAAGACCCGCGGGTCGAAGCGGTTGCCGCGCCGGAACTCCAGATGATCCCCCAAAACATTCTGGCCCACCAGTGCCACTTGGGCCCGTTGCCCCGCCAGGTGGAAACCCTTGGCCAGGCGCAGGTCCAGGCGACTGATGGCATTGATGGATTCCCACTCCAGCCACTGCATGCGCTCGGTGTAATGCCAGGCCAGGCTGGCGTCCAGGCGGCGCGGGAAGCGGTGGCTGGCGAACAGCAGGTAGCTGTTGCGCGGCGCGCTGCGGCTGTACTCCTCCTGCACATCGTCACTGTCGATGTCGATATAGGCATGGCCGAAGCGGACCATGGTATGGGTGGAGGGGCGCCAGTCGAGCTGGGTCTCGATGCCTTTCAGCCGGGCCCGGTCCGTGGGTGCGAAGTCGATGAGGTTGTTGCTCAGCAGGGTGATGGGCTTGCCCTGGGTGGTGGTGAGGGTGATGAGCTTGTCCACCTCGTCATAGAAGACCTTGACGTCCAGTTGCAGGCGGCGGTCGAGGAATTCACCGAAATACCCGAGTTCCGTGGACTGGATGCGTTCACGGGGCAGGCCGCCGCTGGCGAGGATGAGGGACTCCGCGACGGCGAAGTCCTGGGAGCCCACACCGGGGATGCTCAGGTTGGCGTCGATGGCACCCACCAGGTTGCCGATCTCCTCGATCATGGCGGGGGTGCGCGAGGCGCGCGACCAGGCGGCACGCAGGGTGTGCCGGTCGTGGAGCCGGTAGTTGGCGGCCAGCCGCGGCGACAGGTCGTGGCCGATGATGTCATTGTGCTCCAGCATGGCACCCAGGTTGAGCATCAGGCGCTCGCTGACGGGAACCTCGGCATTGCCGAACGCCCGGTACAGGTGGTGGTAGAACCAGTCATCGCGGCCGAACCAGCCCTCCGAGCGCACCCGGTCCATGCGCAGGCTGCCGCCCCAGACGAAGCGGGCGCCCTGGTCGGGGCTGTAGCTGTGCTGGAACTCCAGGTCGTGGCGCTGGGTGCGCAGGTAGCCGTCGAGCAGGGCGCTGGCGGTCAGGGTGCCCGTCATGCCGTCGGGCAGGCCCAGGCCGGTCAGGGCATTGATGGTGGCGGCGTCCAGGGTCTCGGTGACCGGGCCCAGCAGCACCTGGTCCCGGGTGCGGTGTTCGTCGCGGTGGAACTGTACATGCAGCTCGTGCCCGTTCCCGAGACTGCGTTCCCAGCGCAGCTGCACGAAGTTGTTTTCCTTCTGCAGGGTGCGGGGCGGGTCGGACAGGTCCGAGAACAGGGCGCCCCTGCCCTGCGGCGACTCGGCAAGCCCGGCCTGGAACCCCCAGCGGTCCGTGGCGCTGGTCTGGTAGTCGGCGCGGCCGGTCAGGCGCCGCACCCGGCTCCAGTCGTGGTTGTCCCAGATGCGGTTGCCGTAGTGGGTGATGCCGTCGAAGCCGGCGTCCTGCTGGTACTGGAAGCTGAGGCGGTAGTCCAGGGCGCCCTGGTGGCCGCCATGGCGCAGCAGGACGTCGCCGATATCGTCGCTGCCGCGCGTCAGCTTGGTATAGGTGCCCTGCTCCTCG
>OBJA01000202.1_pt1 | contig 57787 bp, 48 predicted proteins | sample 1519751 | NCBI WGS metagenome assembly OBJA01 (sample SAMEA3881238, study PRJEB22517) | soil metagenome | biome: lake sediment; feature: soda lake sediment; material: sediment, water from around vicinity | place: India | collected 2013-12-23 | depth 3 m
TCAAAGTTTTCGTAGACATGGATGTCGAAAGAAAACCCTGGGTGGACAGATCGACCAAGGGTATTTTATAGGAAGTTTATCTAATATTAGGATAAGCCTAGGAGAAAATGAGGAGGAAAAAAGGTGAACAAATTTATTCCCATCAGTATGACGGCCGTTCTCATTCTGGCCATCGCCCTTTCCGGTTGTGGTGGTGGTGGAGTGAAGACTCCAACCTTGTCCTTTTCCATCGCCGAGAGTCTCGTGCCGGGTGCAGCAAGTTTTCCTACGGGTGAAGATGATTCCGACAGTTGCAGCACTGTGAATTATCCTTATTACATTGCCCAGACTGAGGTGACGTATCGACTGTGGTCCACAGTCTATGATTGGGCGATCGCCCACGGATATACCTTCGCTAATCCGGGTAGTCGCGGCGGGTATTATAACGATGATGAAAATAAGAGCGGTACATACGCTTCAGGCCGTGAGACCGACCCAGTGACTACCATCAGCTGGCGCGACGCCATCGTCTGGTGCAATGCTTTGACGGAATATTATAATGTCCAGAATAAGACGAGTCTAGATTACGTATATAAGTCAGGAGGCAATCCGATTAAGAACGCCACCGATACAGTAACCTGCGATACGGTTGTTCCCGACAATTCCGCCAAAGGCTTCCGTCTCCCGACCAGCATGGAATGGGAACTGGCGGCGCGTTATAAAGACGGCAGATCATGGACTCCTGGTGCTTATGCCAGTGGGGCGACTGCCGATACGAATAATACAGAAGCCACGAAGGCTGTTGCCTGGTGTTTTGAAAATAGTAATTATCCCGATTCAAATATCCGTTCCACCCAGCCGGTAGGGGGTAAAACCGCCAATTCTCTAGGAATTAAAGATATGAGCGGAAATGTTATGGAATGGTGTTTTACGGAGAAACCTCCTTTAAGGGTGATTCGCGGCGGGACATGGCACGATGACGCCAGCGACATGCAGCTTCGCAGCGTCACCATCACCGACCCGGGAGAGGCCTACAACGACCTCGGTTTCCGTCCCGTAAGGACTCGGTAATCTTTCTGGTTTTACCTTTGTTACCTTTTGCGCCGTTCGATTACCTTTGCTTAGTATAGGCGATCGAACGGTCATTTTTATGAAGTTTGAATAAGACGTTTGCATTTATAAATATTTCGTTGGATCCGTTTGTCAGAAGGTACTCCTCAAAACTTGAGCTGGTTCTTAGCGAATCATCGAACAAAAACCGAAAACATCTCGGAGGATGATTCGTTTGGAACTGCATGATTTTTAGTATGCTTTGGTTCAGAACAGGCTGGTGCAGCAGTGAATGTTATCGACTATCGCTCTGTAAAAATCAGTAGATAAGTAAGAAAATCTATGGGGTCGATGCGCAACCAATGCGTAGCGGCCGATTTTTATTTGTTGATGCTTTAGGAAAAAAAAGATCTTTGCCATGTTGAACGGAGATGAGGCACGGGGGTGAGGTTCACCCGCAGTATCCCCCAAAAAAAAGGAGAAAGCAACCCGCCCTCTCCGTATCCTAATGTTTCTATACAATATGTCTATAGTGCTCGTATAAAGAAATACCGTTGCTCACCTTTTTTGACCTTCTTGTTTTCTTCTTGATTAACGAGTTTGAAGGAGTTTTTACAGTGGTTATCACGTTCCTTCGCATCTCCGATGCAAAAAATAACTTTTCCATCGTTACATTCCCAGTAACATTGCTTATGATGGAGCATTTTCGCTCTTTATATTTCGTTACATCGTCAATGGGAATCGGAAAGAGAAATACCCTTCGGTGCGGGCTGAGCAATGATGGTAGGTAGGGTTTGGGCGACAAACTATGCAATTCAAGCCGTCTATGATATATAAGGGAGGATGAACCGATTGGATGGTAGGATTGTGTTGTTAAGAACAAGTTGTTGGTTAGGTGCATTGCTTGATGGATTTGTTGCAATAATGATGCTATTTCCTAAAGTGCTAGGGCATATATACAACTTACAGGACTTTAATCCTGGTGTTGAATTTAGATATGCAATGGGTCTGGGCGCTTCGTTAATGCTGGGGTGGACAGTTCTTTTACTTTGGGCTGAGCGGAAACCCATCGAAAGAAAAGGGGTTCTTCTTATAGCGTCATTTCCTGTATTAGTTGGACTTATATTAAGCGAAATATATGCGATCTATAATAACTACATTTTGCACAATGAGATGGCTGCTACTTTAACCATTCAAATTGCATTGATCATACTGTTCAGTTTCACCCATGTCTACACTCGAGATATAATTTAACTTAGTGAAGTATACCGCCTGCTTTTCCCAGGGCATAGGAAATCAGCGAGAAAAAGAGGAATAAAAAGGAAAGGCGAATATTAAAGGTGGCATCATGCATAAATGTTAATGAATAGATGGAGGAGTTTGGCGTGTCGAATTTAACTCAATTGATGACATGGACATTTATCGAGGAAACCGTTGCTCCGCCTGAAGTCGAAGAAGTGTTAATTGAGGGTGAGCAGTCGAAGCCGCATACAAAACGATTCGCGATGTTGCTGTTGTCACCAAAAAACGTATTATTATCGCCGATAAGCAAGGAATAACAGGTAAAAAAGTAGAGGTCTACACCATACCTTTCAAATCCATCGTAATGTACTCCAGTGAAAACGCAGGAACCTTGGATTTGAACGCGGAGATCGAGTTATGGACGAGAGTGGGCAACTTCAAACTATGTCTGCGTAAAGATATTGATATTCGCAAGATCGATCGATCGATCGGCCAACGGATACTATAATTTGCACCACCATTCATCACGTCTTGGGATCGACGCTTTGATACAGGGATTGCCTTTGCCATTCGCCAGACCCGGGACGGAGGATATATCCTATCCAGTGCCCGCAATATTCCTGACTCGCTAAACAGCAACCCGTTTGTGCTACGCCTGGATGCGCAAGGCAACAAACTTTGGGAACAAATCTACAGTGACATTGAGGTCTTTGTTCTGCTGGACAGTGATGTCGTGGAGACCGAAACCTGTGAATTTATCCTGGTCTTCAAATCGGTGGTGATGCGGATCGATTGCACGGGAAGGATCATCTGGGCGCACCAGTCCGGTGCTCTCAACCTGGGAACCGTCGCTTTGCTTCCGGACGGCCGTCCAGTTGTGGGCGGCAGTCTGATCGTCAACAACTTCGACCATGCCTATGTGGCGGCGTTAGTAGGGAGATTATCTGGGATAATATCGAGATCGCCTTCCCCAGTGGAATCACAGAGGTTATTCTAAACCGGGAGGGTTTCGTGGCCGCCACCGGGTATCTTCCGCTGAATATCACCGACAGCCAGATGTTTTTTGCCGTTTACAATCCCGTGCGAACCATTGTTGAAGAGTAAAATAGTTGAAGCCGGATTGACCTTAACAATCGTTGGAATGCAAAACCGCTCCTCGTCAAGAGGAGCGGTTTTTTCAGCAATGTAACGACATTGGCTAGAAAATCCTACGTCGGTTTCCGGCCCCTGGAAAAATGGTGCGGGGAAGGAAACTCGCTCAAAATTAAACCGGGGTGGGTGACGATCACTCCTTGAACTAATTATTGATGCAGAATATTTATCATGGGATACTTTGTAAATTGGCGCTTTAAACATTTGCCGCCGATGGGATTGTCGATCTCCGTGACCACGTCTTTGCCTGCGCGAATATCAGCCAGTGCGCCTCTCAATGCATCAAGAAACCAAGAGTCCATCGCATGGACATGGCCAGGTAGGACCTTTTGCACCAAGGGTTTGAGACTGACAATCGTTTCAGCGCTACGCATCCATTCGCTGAAATCCGACTCGGGGAGTTGCAGCCACATTTCTCCGGGAACGAGGGTGTCTCCGGTAAATAAAAGTCGGCGTTCCCGATCCAACAAACAAATGCTGCCGGGAGTATGTCCGGGGGTAGCAATAACCTCTAATCGGATATCGCCAAACTCCAAAACTTCCCCGCCCGAGAGCAATCGTGAGGGTGTAACGGGCGAAGCATACCAAGCTTCGATCTTAAAATCACTGGGGAAGTTTGGACTATCGCAAACCCTGTTCATCTGCCGCTTTGCTTCGGGACTTGCCATCCATTCCAACATCGTAGCGTCGGCCTGATGAATCATTACGGAGGAGAAATATTGAGCTCCCCCGGTATGATCCCAGTGCCCATGAGTATGGACGACTGTGACTGGGAGTTTGGTAAATTCATGGCAAAGCTTCTGTAGATTGGAAGCTCCGTATGCCGAATCGATCAATACGGCTTCTTTCTGCCCAATCACGAGATAACAATTGGCGTAATTCTCTATGATTTGATAGACGCCTTCCTGGATTTTACTAATCCGGAGCCATCCGTTGTCGAACGATGTCGGCCCCATGGCATACCCTGATACTACAAAGGCCCAAATGACTAATAGAGCTATAACCATAAAGAAACGTTTCATCGATTCCTGCCTCCCAACTCAAATTAGGAGTTTTATAATTTGCCGCGATATCGCTGACGACGCAACCGATGGCTTTCTTTGGATCCTTCATCAATCGATCCTGTCGCAACGTTGACTAATAAATTAAAAAACTCCCTCCAATGATATAATAATTCGAAAAGGTTCATCATTTTAGCGTTGGCTAATCTGATATGGGAATCTCATGACGGCATGGCGTTGGAGACGCTTTACATTCAATTCACCCGCTCCAAAAACAATAGCCGCTTACGCGGCTACTGTCAGAGGAAAACCATGAACTAACATGCGGTTCTTGGAGGAACGCAGATAACTTGGCCCGGTGAGATCACATTGGGATTCGGGATCTGGGGATTGAATCGAATGAGGCAATCCAAGGGGATATTGAAACGTCGAGCGATGAGAAACATGGTATCTCCCGAACGAACTGTATATTGAGTCCCTCCCGGAGGACATGGAACTGCGGGCGGTGCACAGGCGGCCGGTGGCGGCACACAGACAACTTGACCCGGGACGATGACGTTGGGGTTGGGGATCTGTGGATTAAACCGGATCAAGCAGTCCAAAGGAATGCCGAAACGGGACGCGATGGCAAACAGGGTATCTCCAGGTCTTATCGTGTAGAGGGTTCCTCCCGGCGGGCAGGTGGGCGCTGGCACACAAGCAGCCGGCGGCGGCACACAGATGACCTGGCCCGGGAAGAGAACGTTGGGGTCGGTGATCTGCGGGTTAAACCGGATCAAACAATCCAAAGGAATGCCGAAACGGCCGGCGATGGCAAACAGGGTATCCCCCGCTCTCACCGTATACAGGGTACCTCCCGGTGGGCAAGGAACTGCTGGTGGAGGACACGCGGTTGCCGGCGGCACACAGATGACCTGGCCCGGGACGATGATGTTGGGGTCGGTGATTTGGGGATTGAATTGGATCAAGCATTGCACAGAGATTCCAAAACGGCTGGCAATTAGGAAAAGCGTATCTCCCGGTCGTACAGTGTAGAGTGTTCCTCCTGGGGGACAGGGAACAGTCGGCGGTGGGCATGCAGCTGCTGGAGGAACACAGATAACCTGGCCCGGGAAGATGACGGCAGGATCGGTGATCTGTGGGTTAAATCGAAGCAAGCAATCCAAAGGAATGCCGAAACGGGTCGCGATGGCAAACAGGGTATCTCCAGGTCTTATCGTGTAGAGGGTTCCTCCCGGCGGGCAGGTGGGTGCTGGTACACAAGCAGCTGGCGGCGGCACACAGATGACCTGGCCTGGGAAGAGAACGTTGGGGTCGGTGATCTGTGGGTTGAACCGGATCAAGCAATCCAAAGGAATGCCGAATCGGCTGGCGATGGCAAACAAAGTATCCCCCGCTCTCACTGTATAGAGGGTTCCTCCTGGTGGGCAGGGAACAGCGGGCGGAGGACAGGCGGCTGCCGGTGGCACACAGATGACCTGCCCTGGGATGATAACATTGGGATCCATTATTTGGGGATTGAAACGGATTAAGCATTCCACAGAGATTCCAAAACGACTGGCGATGAGGAAAAGTGTATCTCCGGCGCGCACAGTATAGAGCGTTCCTCCCGGTGGACAGGGAACGGTGACTGGAGGACGTGCCGCTTCTGCATTAAGCTCTTCTGACATGGTTGTACCCCCTCGTCGAGGTTATATTCCAATCTACTATATGCATTTTATCAGTAGAGGGTTCCTTCTCCCCAGATATGGCATGGAATCGACGACTATCTGGCCTTAACAAGGACATCCTATTCAGCGCAGAACAAAGCGACTCAAAACGACCCAATGGCCGCTAAGGTGTTTTCCAGACGCGGAGATACACAAAAAGCCCATCGCCTTGGTTTAGACAAGACGATGGGCCTTTTTCTAATAATGATATTTCTTAACGATAGAGATTAAGTTTGTATAAAATGTACTCGAAGAAATTATAGGGTCTGAGCACAGCCGTCATTTGTTGAGGTTTTTTGGCGATGGACGATAAGGGAATCTCCCATTGAACGGTATTGGTTTTCCGGTTGATATGGCTGTCAGCGGTATTGGCGCTGATCACTTTGTAGGGGAAGTGGATGGAGTATTTCCAGTTGTAATTTGCAAATATGCTTGCCATCATCTGATCAGCGAATTCACTGTCCGTGCCATTCGTTGACCCGCCCGAGTTCATCGATAAGACCCGGGTGAAGATCACTTGGCCTTTTTTGTTCTTCGCCATGGTCATTTTCCCGATAAAGCTGGAGTTATCCTCGGAGTTGTTCAAGGCTTCCAGGGCTTTAAGGGACTTAAACTCCAACTCCATTTGAATGACCCGATTCCCGTCTTTGTTAAAGGATTTTGTACTGAGGAGTTTGATATCCTTCTTCCCTTTAAAGGTGTTCTTCACTTTGTTCTCCGAAAACGGTTCCTCATTGTTGGACTCCGAAGCCATATTCATGAGGGCTTCATTCAAAGCGATCTCCATCTTCATCTTTCCTGATCCGTTCTCCCGTAGCCAAGTCTCTTCGGTATAATGGTAACAACCTGTCATTAAAAGAACTGTTGAGAATAAGATTAGGCCTAGAAATAATTTTCTCATTATGCCACCTCCAATTCGAGGAAGTATTCTTGCAATTAATGGAAGATTCCTTCGTCTCAGTGGAAAAAATTATACATTTTCTGTTTCTCCATGGTTATCCAGGTATTTTTGGTCTAAAAGATAGATCGTCCATGCCATGAGGGGCCCAAAGACGGTGGCGGCGATAAAGTTGGTGATACCTGTCTGCCAAGGGATCTTGTAAAGGGTGGGAGTCCTAAAGAGCGTCCCAATGCTGTAGATGCTAAACCAGAATATCACCGAGAACAACCAACCCTTCAACAAATAATTCTCTTCATTAAGTTGTGGCAACAGGTAGGAGAAGACAACCCCAAGAGATCCCAACAGTACTAAGACGATAGCTTGAGAAAACATCTGCTCTCCAAGCGTCTCCGGAGGACTGCCCAGGGCTAAGGTGCCAATAAAGTCCAGAAACCGATTCTTGGCAAACCCCAAGGAATAGGATGACAAATTAATCGCGGTGAAAGCGATTCCAGCAGAAATACCAGCAACAAATCCTTTGGCAAAACGGTCATGGAGCGTAAACCGCATGAGACTTCCCTCGCTTTCTGTTGGAGCCAGCCAACGACTGACGATGGCATAGACAAGGCCGGCGAGTAGAGAGGTTAACAATTGGGAAATGGCGGTGCCCAGCGTTGTCTCGCCGACGATGGGGACCTCGAAAAGCGTGACGGTGGTGTAAAAAATGAACCATGCTGCCACTGTAACAAATGCTGTTTTATATACGTAGTTTTTTGCTCGGAGGTTTGGAACAAGATACGCGATGAAAACACCGAGAGCCCCTGCCCAGATCAGCTCCACAAAGAAAAAGAAGATAGCCATCCCTGTATTGTCCGGCTTATCTCCATGGAGAATAACGGAGGCAAAATCAAGATAACGCAAGGTGGACAGGTTAAGGTGGACCAGACCCAGATTGATCAGGTTTTTAACGACACTGCCTGCGACTCCGGCTATAAATCCTCGGGTGAATCGATCCGTCATTACTACCTCCAGAGAGTTGCTGATGATTAGCATTCCCAGAGGGTAGATTGGAAATCTATCCTAACGCGAATAATTCAGATGATCCCGCTTTCGCGATTCGGAAAATCTGTGATTAAGGAGTTCTTCTCTGAAAAGACATTTGATCTCGTCTCGCATCTCCCGTTCATAACCGTAGAGACTAACCTGGATATACCCTTTGGTGGATGGGAAGAAGGCCCATGTCTGGGGAAAACGACAGAATTCAGTCCGCACTTCGCGGAGATCATCCCAATTTAACACAATGGTACGACCGGAACTGTGGATGCATAGGGCATTGTTGGTCAGCTCCAGAATGGGCGAACGTAGCATCATGGCAATAACAACGAAGAGTCCGAGCATCGTGGGGATGGCGATCAAGATGGCCCAAGCAGCACCCATCAGCCAAAGCAGCAATCCGATAGCACACAAAAAGGGAAGGCCGATCTTGAAGTTGACAGTCTGGTTCATGAGTTCCAACAAGCGATTGGGAGGATAGAACGTATGCATGGCATCAACCTCCTTAACATGCATTGACAAAAGAGGGGAAGGGTCTTCAATGACTACAACATAGAATTCGTTAAGGGTTTAGAAAATGAAGACATAGCAAACAGGAGCAGTGAAAAAGGAAGAAGTCCACAGCCCATCGAATATATTCTATCAAAATATGGACATCAAGCAAGCAGCGAAGAGGATGACGCCATGTCGAGAAGAACCTATGTCACCACCATGCCGGATAAGACCGGCGCTTTTCTAACCGCATCAAAGATCATCGCCAAGCACGGCGGCAATATCGTTCGGGTCAGTTATAACAAGGCGGTGGATCTCCACACGCTCTTCATTGACGTGGAAGCCACCGATGCAGCGCTTAGTGAGATTGCGGCGGCTTTAGAAAGCGTTGGGTATCTCAATCCCAAGATACCCGAGGTCAATGTGGTTGTCGTCGAAATAAAAATCCCGGATCAACCCGGGGCGGTGCTGCCGGTTCTCAAGATTCTCGATCGCTATGACATCAATATATCTTATATGAACTCCAGTGCCAGCGATCTACCCTACCAAAATTTTAAGATGGGTTTACTCATCGAGAATCCACCCATCGTCAAGATGCTCTTGGATGAGATCAGCGAGATCTATCCCATTGATATCATTGAATATGCCGACTCGGAAAAGAATTTGGACAATACAATCTTTTATATCCGTTTGGCCAACGAGATGCGGCAGCTTCTGGGCTTAAGCACCGAGAAGACGATGGAGTTTATCTCGGAGTCCAATCGGATTCTCCAGAGGCTTCAGGAGAAAGGAGAAAATCCGGACAAAGTCTTCGACTACATCCGCCGGTTTGCTGATTACATCAGTCGACACCGGGGCAGCAAGTTCAAGATCGATCTGGAGAAAATGTCTCTGGGAGATGCCGTTATGCTCTACTGCATTCAGCCGCCTTGCGGCAGCAATACCTATGTTTTGGAGACTGCCGACGAATTGGTGTTGATCGATACGGGCTATGCCATCTATGGAGAGGAACTCGTCGATAATCTTAAGAAACTCTTTGTCGATTGGGAACAACGTCCCAAGCGCGTCTTCATCACCCATGCCGATGTGGACCATTGTGGCTTGCTATCCAAGCTTCAAGACGCTAAAATCGTCCTCAATCAAAAAAGCGCTGATAGCCTACGACGTCAAGGAATAGGCATCCCGGATTATCGGGAGAATCATGATGATGGTCTGGGCTATAGCAAGCTAAGCCGTATCATCTCCGGATATAGCCCGCCGGAACCGGATGGATTTATTGTGATGGATCGGAATACACCGGATGAACATGATGAGCTCCTGCGGATCGGTGACTTCGAGGTGGCGGACCTCCGGTTTGAGGTCTTTGAAGGCAGCGGGGGCCACCTTGAGGGAGAGATGATATTTGTCTGTTGGGAACGCGGTCTGGTCTTCACCGGCGATAATCTTGTGAATATCAGTGGGTTCTCTCCAGAGCGGGCGGAGTTCAATTCCCTTGCTCCTTACTTAATGCGCAGCGTTAATGTGGATTCCCAGAAGGCGACGGCCATGAGGGAACAGATTCTCTCCTTGGTCCAATCGATCGTGAAGAAGAATCAAAAGCCTTGTATCATCTGTGGTGGTCATGGTCCCATCTTTTTCTTAGGTTAATCTCCAATACTTAATTCCTCCAATTCCTGTATAAACTCAGCCGGGCGTTTCCATCGACGTGACCGGCCTTTTTTTATGAGTTTCTATAGTGGTTGCAACATTGACGATACGTACTGGAGACGGTGTAATTCTCATAAACTCTTCACCTTCAAGCTTCTTCGATATCTGCCGATAATCATAGTAAAGAGAATTAATTAACAATTAATTATATGATTGTTAAGATTACCCAGGAGTCAGTAATCAGAAGAAATAAAGTTAGAAGTTGGAATTCAGAATTCAGAATTCAGGAGTCAGGAGACAGGAGTTGGAACGGTTGAGAAGGCCTTTGTGGGATAGGGAACGGTGTTCTCTCGCAAAGACGCAAAGGCGCAAAGGGTGGAAGAGGATCTGTTAGGGTATTAATTAATATATATCTTGGTGAAAAAAATAAAGACCCCAGCAGCTTGCGAGAGGGCCTTTCCGGGAGAATAAATGGTGTCCTTGAATCGATGTATAACTGTTCCGGAGCATTCTGAATACTGGCTCCTGTCTTCTGACACCTATCTTGCTGAATCAACTTTATAATCATAAATAACTATAACAACTTGGATAAGGAGGGGCATGCATGAATAACAACGAGAAGAGCGTGGAGGAGTCTTTATTGGTTACCGCATGTGAAGTTTTAAGTAAGGTCGCTGAAATTCTTCCCAAACATGATCGGATCATCCAAAGGTTGGAACCGCGCTTTGATGATCTCACCGCAAGACTAAATGAGATGCAATCGGAGCATCGTAAACAAGTGGATCGTGCTATCGAACGGGGATTTCGCAAAATGGAAGACTCGATCAATCCATTGCTGAATGACCGTGAAATCCTATTGAACGCGTTATGCCGCGCGCATAGCGACAGTCTTGATCTGTCCAAGGGTGATAGCAAAAAGGCTGCGGCAAAGCGAAACGCTAAAACCGAAGCGATGGTTGCGTCGTTGGAGAAGACATTGTCGGATTTTGGCGTTGAGATCGTTTCGGTGAAAGGTAGGCCTTGGGAGGACATGTCGATGCGGGCGCAAGGGTACAAAGAGGACCCGTCGGTTCCGAACGGCACGGCAATTGAAGAGCTATCACCGGGATATCGTGTCAAATGCAACGAAGGGTATCGATATCTTATCAAAGCTCAAGTCGTTCTCAGCAGAAAACCGGCATCGGATTCTAAGTCGTAACGATGGTTTGACGGAAGGAAAAGAGAGGGTGAGATAATGAAGTGTCCGGTTTGTGACGGAGATATAATCGTTCTTCAAGAATCATGCCCGCATTGCCAGGCCGATCTATCCCTGGTTATGCTCTTGAAAGATGCCCAAAATAGGCTCGCGCTTGAAGCGGAAGAAGAGCTGACAGCTGATATTTTCAATGAAAATGCCCGGGCAAAAGCGGCAGCGATTCGATTGTTAAGGGGTCGAGCCGAAAAGGTTGAGGCGCTGTTGAATAAGAAACCCACAGCAAAACAAATATTCGTTCATTGCTGGAAACGACACGGAGTCACAGGGGTCATATCAGTCATGGGACTTTGGATTCTGATCCTAACAGGCGTCATAATTGGCCAGTATCGACAAGCCGCCGACGTGGACTCTGTGAAGCTCCCGGTCCCGTTCAATCCGATATTGCAACACGATGGTGAGGTACGTGAAGATAATATAGTCATGGAGAATAGTTCTGATGTAAATTATATCATCGTTCGGAAAGGGGATTCCTTCTGGAAGATCAGTCGGGACCTAAATCGCTCCGATCAATTCATGGAAAAGTTGGCGCTGGAGAATGCGATGACCATTGAAGAGCCGCTTTATCCTGGACAAAGACTTAAAGTACCCCTTGACTAAACCGATAGTTTAAACCCACGTTCGTGGGTCTTTCTTTTATAAGGAGAGTTTGCAAAGATTGGAAAATAAAGGTATACTTTAAGCGTCTGTTTAGATATAATAAGAATGTATCGTCTGGAAGTCATGTTATGAGATGGTATCGGTTTATCCCAGTTCGGGGGAGAGGAGTGAGCGGCATGCAACGCCAGGGAAGACAGTATGAGGTGAAGACCACCTAATTGCATAGCAGCAGACGACGTTCGTCTGCGCCTAACAGGAAGATTAAGCCAAAAGTAAAGGGATAAGTGGCTTTTACTTGTGATGCCCAACTACACACGTGAAACGATGAAAATTCAAGTTGACGAGGACGACAAGGGCATTTTCAGATGAAAGCAATGATTCATTAGACCGTCAGGGCTATCGTCTTGCGGTCTTTTTGTGTGCATAAATTAAAGGAGGCAGATTGCTCAATGATGAAGTTAAAGCATCTTTTCGATAATCGTGATTTAACCATGATGATCCTCTCCCATTGGGACTATGATCCGGAACAATTGGATCTACTGAACCAATTTCGCATCTCCGCTAACGCGGTATACCCCTTTATAAAACAAGGGAAAGTTCATGTTCTCCGCTTTTCACCAGAAGAGGAGAGCACGGATTCGAAGATCTTGGCCGAGCTTGAATTCTTAAGATATTTGCAGGATCATGGGTATCCGGCCATGGAGACCGTACTCTCTCGACGGGGAAAGGAACTTGAGATCATCGAAACGCCATGGGGAAAGTACTATGCGGTGGTATTCAAAGGGGTTCCCGGGGAACGTTTGGATCGATGCGCCGTCTCCGGTGGGTTGGTTCGCCGATATGGCCAGGCTTTGGGGCGTCTTCACGCGCTTAGCAAAACATACAAAGAACCGCAATGTCGAAGAGCAGATTGGCGGGAACAATTGCAGTGGATGGAGAAGGAATTGAACGAATACCCCCATGAGAACGCCGCCAGGGAGGAGCTTTATTTATTAAAGGAGTTCCTAGAGCAATTGAATGTAAATGACGCGAACTATGGATTGGTGCATTACGACTTTGAACCCGACAACCTCTTCAATGATGAAACAACCAATCAAATCTATGTCATTGATTTTGATGATGCGGTCTATCATTGGTTCGCCATCGATATCGAACAGGCCATCACGAGTATGAAGGAGGATATGGACGTATCCCATTTTGAAGATGGGAAGCTAGAAACGGATTTCATGGAAGGTTATCGGCAAGCCATGCCCATTGCCGATGAGATGATCGCGCTGATGCCGGTCTTCCGGCGCTATGCCGATCTCTACGGTTTTGTCAGAATTTTAAGGTCGCTTCATGAGGGTTGGGAGAACGAACCGGATTGGATGGTAAACCTGCGGCAACATATGAATATGCTGAAAAAAGAGCGAAGCAAGCGTTTTGGTCAGTCGTTACCATGAACCCCAAATAGCAATCGAAATTAGTACAAGTATTTTTCGTCAAAGCCCGCCAAGATGGTGGGCTTTGACGAACTTGAAATCAATGGATAATTCTTGACACATAATATGTGTAAACATATAATGGTATTGGGTGATGAATATGAAGAATATTACGATCTCCTTAGATGAAAAGGTGCTAAAAGCCGGACGGGACTATGCCAAGGCCCATCATATGTCGTTAAATGCGTTGATCCGAAGGCTGTTAGCTCAGACTGTGTTATCCAGCACGGAAGATTGGGCGGATGAACTATTTAGTTTATTGGATCAGGCCCAGGGTAATTCCTATGGCGAAAAATGGACCCGTGAGGAACTTTACGATGTCTAAGATCTTTATCGACACCAATATTCTGGTATATGCGGCTGACAGAGCGGACTCAATTAAGCAGAATCGGAGCAGAGAATTGATCCGAAGACTTCAGAAAGAGGATAATGGAGTGATCTCCACCCAGATTTTGCAGGAGTTCTATGTGACGGGTGTCAAGAAACTCCACATGGATCCGATTGTTGTAAAGAGCGTGGTTCACACGCTGCAAAGATTTGAGACGATCGTTATCGATGGGTTGCTGGTGGAGGAGGCCATCGATTGTTCGATTTTAAATCGGTTATCCTACTGGGATGCGATGGTTGTTGTTAGTGCGGAGAAAGCTCATTGTGATCGATTATGGACAGAAGATTTAAATCATGGTCAGATCATCCGGGGGGTCAGGATCGAAAACCCATTTTACGAACAAGACGAAGAAGTCCATGAACCGTTGACCGGGGATTACAACTCCTAGTATCTTCGTTGGCAAACCTAAAAAAAGAGCAAACCTCCCAAGATATATGGGAGGTTTTTCACATGCGTTGGGGCTTATAAAGCGTTGTTTTACCCCTAACCCCTGGCCCGCTAAACCGAGGGTTTTCACCCTTCACACTTCACTCTTCAAACTTCCTTTCCCGCCTTCGCCGATAACCATGTTTTTTGTGAAATTAAAACTTACGATCGTCCACGCCCTCAAGCCATGCTTCGATCGGCTCGATCGTCGCTTGAATGCAACCTTCGTTGAAGGGATTCATCAAACCGGCCAGTTCCACCAATTCTAAGAAGGATTTGCTGCCTCCGGCCTTACAGAGGTTTAGATAGTCTCGCCACGCTTCTTCCCGGGAATCCCGGGCTTTAGACCAGAATTGAAAGGCGCAGACCTGGGCGAGGGTATAATCGATATAGTAAAACGGATCGCTAAAGATATGGCCTTGCCGGAACCAATACCCACCGCGATTTAAAAGTTCATTATCATCATAGTCCCGGTGAACCAGATATTTTCCTTCGATCGTTCTCCACATCGTCTTGCGCTCGGCCGGAGATGCCTCAGGATGTTCATAGACCCAGTGTTGAAACTCGTCGACCGTTGCTCCGTATGGGATAAAGAGGATCGCTCCGCTCAAATGGGAAAACTTGTACTTTTCTTCGTCTTCCTTGAAGAACAGGTTCATCCATGGCCAGGTGATAAACTCCATGCTCATGGAATGAATCTCACAAGCCTCCAATGTGGGCCACGTATACTCTGGGACTGTGTAATCTCGACTAGAATAGACCTGAAAAGCATGGCCCGCTTCGTGGGTCAGCACGTCCACATCGCCCGAAGTGCCGTTGAAGTTGGAGAAGATGAAGGGAGCCTTATAGTTATTGATATAGGTGCAATAACCACCGCCGGCTTTTCCCTTCTTCGTCACCAGATCCAATAGACCATTTTCAATCATATAATCGATGAATTGGCCCGTCTCCTTCGATAGTTGATGGTACATGGTTTTTCCGTTTTCCAGAATCCAATCCGGATCGCCTTTGGGTGTGGCGTTGCCTGTTAGAAATTCCAAGGGTTCATCATAATACTTCAAAGTATCCAGCTTCAATCGTTCAGCTTGTCGCTTCCTGATCTTTGTGGCCAGAGGAACAAGGGTCTTCCGGATCTGCTCCCGATATCCAGCGACCATTGCAGCATTATAATCGGACCGGGATAAACGATCATACCCCAGTTGCACGAAGTTATCGTAGCCAAGCTTCTTAGCGATGTCGTGCCTTACCCTAACCAGTTGATCATATATTGCGTCGAATTCTTCTTCGTGCTCGGCGAAGAAATCGGTGAATGCTTCTTGCGCTCTTTTTCGCATGGCTCTGTCTTTAGACTCAACAAAGGGTTCCATCTGGGATAAGTTTCTCTCTTCACCTTCAAATAGAATCTTGGCAGACGCCCTTAATTTTGTGTATTGGCTGATCAATTTGTTCTCTCGTTGAAGATCTTCGATGATCTCCGGAGAAAAGGTCTTAAGTCTCAACTCAGCGATGTGAAAGAGTTGTTTTCCCCATTTATCCTCAAGTTCGGGCCTGAACTCTGTGTTGACCAAAGCTTTGTAGTAACCGTTGATCATCCCTTCGTAGACGGGCATCGCCTCGTCGATGAAATCGTTCTCCCTTTCGTAGAAGGCATCGGTGGTGTCGATGGTATGGCGGATGTGGGCTAGGGAGACCATGGTCTCGAAATCATTCCGCAAAGTGTTGATCCGGTGCATCAATTCACTTTGTTCATCGATGGTATTAGCCTGTGAAAATTGATTCAACAGGGAACTGAAGTTGGCCTTTGCTTCCTCAATATCGGGTCTTATGTACGAATAGTCTTTGAATGAACTCATCAGAAGGTCCTCCCATCCATTAAAGCGAATTCTAAAACCTATTGTATACCAAATTGATGAAAACGTCAGCCATACAACCATGATAAGGAGTATGAGCTGAAAGCCCTGACTATAAACGAAATAAATAAACGCCTTCAATGTTAGAAGGCGTTTATCAGTTAATTATTAATTCCCAAAACCGACAGTTCAATCTGGTAAAAATCCCCTGTTCTTGTGAAATACAGCGTTTTCCCATCCCGGCTGATCCACGCAGTTTCATGGCAGTTCGTGCCGACAACAGGCAACGATTCGGCCTCTGTCCATCTGCCGTTCTGGTTATAGCTGATAAAGAGATCATCTTTATGTTCGTGGTAGCGCGAGAAGATGATAAAGCGTTCCATTGGGTCGATGAAGGGATATAACTCGTATGTTGATGAATTGACCTCAGGTCCGAGTTTTTTTGCAGTTTGATATCCGTCCTATCCGAGCTCGGCGCAGTAGATGTCAAAATTGGTGCGGATAATATCAGAGGTGTAATAGAGTCTTCCATTGGCAGCCACCGAGGGATGCATCTCATTGTGTTTGGTATTGACCGAGGGACCTAGGTTCCGGGGTTCGCTCCAACCGCTTTCCTCCATTGGTTCTCTGTATTCATAAAACTATAGAGAGCAAGCACGGTCACTGTCGATAAACATATAAACAGGATTCGTTTGTTTTTCAATCCTTTCGATGATAATTTATAGATATTATTATTAATATATTATATTAGGAACAAAATTATAAATTAATATTATTGAACGGCATCACATAGTTGCAATGATAAAAATATGTTCAATTCGAAGAGGAATTTTTATCATAGCTTAGAATAGTAAAGCAGCAGATTGTTCAGAGAGAAGAGGGATATTCCCATGTCAAATTATCCATCCGTTGTGGAGATTGCTCGTTTGTACTATGAATATGAAAAGACACAAGAGGATATCGCCAACGAATACGGTATCTCGCGTTCCACCATCTCTCGTCTATTGAAGCGCGCCAGAGAAATGGGGATTGTCCGGTTTCAAATCGTCGATCCGAATTCTCTCTGTTCCCAAGTGGCGTTGGATCTGGAACGTCGTTTCAACCTGAAAAAAGCGGTGGTGGTTGAGGGTGAACCCGACTCGGAGGATCTGACCAAAAGGGATATCGGAGCAGCAGCGGCTGTATTATTGTCGCGAATGGTCCGGGACCATCAGACAGTAGGATTATTCTGGGGCTCAACCATCTATGAATTGGTGCGTAGTCTCCATCCGAAGGCATTGTCCGGAGTACGGGTTGTACAATTTGTGGGTACCGTGGGCAACCTGCTCCGCCATACCCATGCGGACCAATTGGCGAGATTGATGGCCCAAGCTTTCAACGGTGAATGGCATGTTCTTCCGGCACCGGCTGTTGTGGAGAATAGCGAAGCGCTTCAAGTCTTTATGAAGGAGACCAACATTCGACAGGTTTTGGAGTTGGGAAAGCAATCGGATATCGCCTTAGCTGGGATCGGACTATGCGATAACAATGCTTCCCTGGTAAGGGCTGGATATGTTAAGGCTGAGGAAATAACAGAACTCAAGCAACTTGGCGCTGTTGGCGAGATTGGATGTCGGTTTTTTGATGCTTCCGGCGCTCCGTGTCGTTCTCATATTGATGCCCGTACATTATCCCTTTCTCTCGAGGATCTTAAAGAGATCCCGAACAAAATTGGATTGGCCGGAGGCATCCATAAAGTAGAAGCCGTTCGTGCGGCATTGAAAGGTGAGTATATTAACATTCTCGTCACCGATCTATTAACGGCCAAAAAAGTACTGGAAGACTAAGGATAAAGTCTCTTAATGCTCAATAAATTTCGGGCGTTTCCCATAATGCACAAAGTTGCACGACAAAAAATAATTTCATCAACGAAAGGGTTCTCGAAAATAACGCCGAATAACAATACTAGAAAAAATGTGTAGATAAGCACAAATGTGCAAGTAATATGGGATGGGGATAACGATGAAGAAAATAATGATCATACAGATGGGACGAATGGATTATGGAGAGGCGCTCAAGCTCCAAAAGCGCTTGGCTGGTCTGAGACGAGCGGGTCGGATCGGCGATCTGATGCTTCTGTTGGAACATCCGCCCGTCTTAACCCTTGGCGAACGGGGCGAGGATTCTAACATCCTGGTCGGTTCAGAGCTCCTACTAGGTAAGGGGATTCAAATCCATCGCGTTGATCGCGGTGGAGACGTAACATATCACGGACCCGGACAGATTGTTGGTTATCCCATTATGGATCTGCGCGATCATGATCGTGACGTTCATCGATTTATTTACTCCATGAAAGACGCCTTTGTTCGGTTGTTGAAAGTGGAGTATGGAATAGACGCTGTATCGGAAGATAAAAAGTATACCGGCGTTTGGGTGGACCGGAGAAAGATAACCGCTATTGGCATTGCAGTGAGACAATGGATTACCACGCATGGATTTGCTTTTAATGTCAATACGGATCTCCGGCATTTTCAATGGATTCTTCCCTGTGGTTTACGAGATCGTGGAGTGACTTCCTTGACTGAATTGTTGGGACGAGATCAAGACATGGAACGGGTTGAATGCGAAGTGGCGGACTATTTCTGTCGGGCATTGGAGGTGGAACCTATAGCGGCCAATCTAAAACAACTTTTGATCGAGGCGGAGGAGTGGGTAGGATGATGCGGCAAAAGCCGGAATGGCTGAGAATCCGTATCCGAGATGGTCATGAAGTCGACGCAATGGAAAATCTTATGGAAAAACTCTCTTTGCACACGGTTTGTCAAGAGGCCCACTGTCCCAATTTAATGGATTGCTTTCATCGCAGGACTGCAACCTTCATGATTCTCGGAAAGCAATGCACCCGCCGGTGCGTCTTCTGTGCGGTGGAGAATGGAGCGCCGAGTCCGGTCGTTCCTGAAGAAGCGTTTGCCATTTCCTCGGCGGTTAATGAACTAGGGCTTAAACATGTTGTCGTGACATCTGTAACCAGGGATGATCTGTCCGATGGTGGCGCCCAACATTTTGCTCGTGTCATAACTGAGATCAGTTCGAATAGCAACAATGTCACTATTGAGGTTCTAATTCCAGACTTTAACGGGGATAACCGGGCTGTTGAAAAGGTTATCCGAGCGGGGCCGGATATCATTGGTCACAATTTAGAGACGGTTCCTAGACTATACTCGAAGGTGCGTCCTGGAGCCGACTACCACCGTTCCCTTGCCGTCTTGAATCAAGTGAAGACGATGGGTACAGGCATAGCAGTCAAATCAGGTATCATGGTTGGTTTAGGAGAACGGGAACACGAAGTCGCAGCTGTGCTTCAAGACTTGGCACTGGCCGGTTGCGAGTTGATCACCATCGGTCAATACTTAGCTCCATCCAATCAGCATCATCCCGTTCTAGAATATGTCCATCCTAACCAATTTGAACGCTACCGGATAATGGCTTCGTCCATAGGCTTTCGTGGAGTTGCCTCCGGACCCTTTGTACGAAGTTCGTATCGGGCAGATGAACTTTGGACGGGATAAAGCCTACTTATAATTAACGGAAAAGAAGGCTGGAAGAACGCGGTGTAGTGAATTATAACAAAACGATATTATTTGGACAGGAGGGTTATCATGGCGACTCCAGTGATTATGCCCCGTCAAGGACAATCGGTTGAGAGCTGTATCATCACTCAATGGCATAAGAAAAAGGGTGATGCCGTCGAGGTTGGAGACGTGGTATTTGCTTTCGAAACAGATAAAGCATCTTTTGAGGAAGAAGCGAAGGTCGGTGGTAAAGTGTTGGATATCTTCTTTGAGGAAGGCGATGATGTTCCCGTCTTAACCACGGTTTGCGTCATCGGCGAAGATGGAGAAGATATTTCCGGCTTTGCACATCCTGGAAAGGACGATGATTCCAGACCCTCGGGAACCAATGAAAGAACGAAAACTGTTGTTCAAACCCAAACGCTCCCAGAGGAGTCGGATTATGTATACCAAATCCAGCCGATGGAGGGGAGGCCGATTTCGCCCCGGGCAAAGAATCTGGCCGAACGGTTAGGGGTTGATCACCAATTGGCTCAGCCCACCGGACCGCATGGGCGAATTATCGAACGGGATATATACACGTTGCACGCTTCGGGTCCCTTGACAACCCCTGCGGCAGGTCAGGAGAGTTTTGTCCGCGGAAATAAAGTCATCGGTTCAGGCATGGGCGGGCGGATTACAACGATGGATCTGGCTTCGAATACATCCATCACGGCTGTTGCACCCAATGAAATGGGGAGCCAAAGAGTAAAACTTACACCCATTCGAAAGAAGATCGCTGAAACCATGGCGCATTCCATGGCTACGATTCCACAGTTGACGTTGAATACGACATTTGATGCCAATGAAATCCTGGCATATCGGAGTAAGGTCAAGGCCCATCAAGAAGCATTGATGATCGAAAACATCACCATCAACGATATGCTCCTCTATACGGTTTCTCGAACCCTATTGCGTCATCGTTCATTAAACGCACATTTTCTTGGAGAAGAGATGAGGCTCTTTGACCATGTACATCTCGGCATCGCCATCGATACCGAACGGGGACTCATGGTGCCGACGATCTTTGATGCGGATCGCAAATCCCTTGCGGAGATCGCTCGAGAGGTCAAAGGTTTAGCGGAACAGTGCCGCCAAGGCACGATCAACCCCGATCTATTGCAAGGTGGCAGTTTTACCGTAACCAACCTTGGGACACTGGGGATCGAATCCTTCACTCCAGTCATCAATCCTCCACAGACTGGAATCCTTGGCGTCGGGGCCGTAACACAGCGCGTTATGGTATCGGATGGAAACGAGATGATCAATCGTTCCGTCATCAATCTTTCGCTCACCTTCAACCATCAAGCATTGGATGGAGCGCCGGCCGCCAGGTTTCTTCAGGATCTCCGAATGGCGCTGGAAAACTTCACTGCGTTTCTGTCGGTATAGGAGGGAGGAGAAGTCATGAACTACGATCTGGTGATTATCGGTGGTGGACCCGCGGGTTATCTGGCAGCCGAACGAGCGGGCCATGCTGGGCTCTGTGTGCTGTTGATCGAGAAACGTTATCTTGGAGGAGTATGTTTGAACGAGGGATGTATTCCATCGAAGACGTTTCTTCATTCGGCGAAGATATACGATTATGCGAAACATGGTGCGGTATACGGCGTTGAGGTTGAACATGCGGTTTTTCATCACAAAACGGTGTTGGCTCGGAAGGAGAAGATCGTTAAGACGTTGACCTCTGGCATCCGAAACCAATTGACCAAGAGTAAGATAACGGTAGTGGAGGGGAAAGCTGAAATATTGACCAAAACCGAGATGGGATTCTCTGTCCGGGTCAATGATATCGAGTATACGGGAACACACTTGCTTATCGCCACAGGATCTGTTCCGATCATTCCCCGCCTGCCCGGTCTCGAAGAAGGGATGGCGCATGGAATGGTCCTGACCAACCGTGAGATCCTTGACCTTCCTGATATCCCCGCCTCTTTGGCGATTATCGGAGGAGGAGTCATTGGTCTGGAGATGGCATCCTACTTTAATTCCGCCGGTTGTCAGGTGACCGTCATTGAAATGTTGGATCGCATCGCCTCCGGCGTTGACCGAGAGATCGCCGAGCTTCTCCGGAAAGATTATGAGAAAAAAGGGGTTCGCTTTAAGCTGTTATGTAAAGTGACGGCCATTGAGGAAAACACGGTTATTATTGAAGGAGATCATGGGAAAGAGTCGATCGCTGTAGAGAAAGTCCTGTTAAGTATCGGGAGAAAGCCCGCGATTGATGGATTGGGTTTGGAACGGATCGGGGTCTATACGGAACGGGGCAGAATCGTCACCGATGATAAAGGACGAACCAATATTCCTCAGGTTTACGCAGCTGGAGACGTTAATGGACGATCGATGCTAGCGCACACTGCTTACCGTGAAGCCGAGGTATGTGTCAATACCATGCTGGGAAAGGCTGACCGTATGAGATATCATGCGATCCCCATGGTTCTCTATACCAACCCCGAGGTCGCTGGGGTTGGAGAAACGGAGGACAGTGCGCGGGAGAAAGGGTTAGATACGGAATGCGTGACCATTCCCATGAGGTTTAGCGGCAGGTATTTGGCGGAGAACGAGGGCGGCGGAGGGATCTGTAAACTTATCATTGATAAACGCTATCGAAGACTTGTGGGTTTTCATATGGTGGCCAACTATGCCTCGGAGATTATCTTTGGCGTTGGATTGATGATCGAAGCAGAGTACCGAGTCGACGATCTGAAGGAATTAGTCTTCCCCCATCCCACAGTCGGTGAGGTCATTCGAGATGGACTCTTTCAATTCTGATATCTCACACATCATCAAAGAGGAGAGATGCAACGATGACTAAGGCGCTCTTTATCGATCCGAACGAAATTAGAAAAAGCGGCATGTTGACCTTTGGAGATATACCGTTGAATCAATACAACAAAACCATTGAAGAGGAGAAAAAGGATTATTCTGCCTATGACATGTTGAGTATCTACCGGGATATGGCGATCATCAGAGAATTCGAGATGATGTTATATACCATCAAGACGAGCAACGAATACCAGGGGATTGCCTATAACAATCCCGGACCGGCCCACTTGTCCACTGGGCAGGAGGCAGCTGCTGTTGGACAGGCCTATCTTCTCGACCAAGACGACCATATCTTTGGTTCACACCGAAGTCACGGAGAGATCTTGGCCAAAGGTTTCTCTGCCATTCGTAAGCTGTCCGAGGATGAACTCATGAACATTATGGAAGGCTTCATGAGAGGTGCTACGCTTCGAGCGGTGGAGGGACGACAGCACCGGGATGTAAGGCAATTGGCTGACGATTTTTTGCTATACGGAACTTTAGCTGAGATTTTCGCCCGCGAGACAGGATTCCAAAAGGGTTTGGGCGGTTCGATGCACGCCTTCTTTACACCGTTTGGCATCTACCCTAATAACGCGATCGTCGGAGGTTCTGCCGGGATCGCTTTGGGAGCGGCGCTCTTTAAAAAGATCAATCGGAAAAAAGGCATTGTCGTCTCTAATGTGGGCGACGGCGCCCTGGGATGCGGTCCGGTTTGGGAAGCGCTGAATATGGGAACCATGGATCAATTTAAGCAGCTATGGGAAGAAGACTACCGTGGCGGGCTGCCGATTATCTTCAACTTCTTCAACAACCATTACGGCATGGGAGGCCAAACCGCCGGCGAAACCATGGGGTATGGAATATTGGCTCGGATCGGCGCCGGATTGAATCCCGAACAAATGCATGCAGAGAGGATCGATGGGTATAATCCTTTAGCGGTCATTGACGCAATGCGTCGCAAGATGAAGGTTTTGGAAGAAAAAAACGGCCCCGTGCTTTTGGAGACGATAACCTACCGGTTTGCCGGACATTCCCCGTCTGATTCATCCAGTTATCGAACGAAGGAAGAGATCGACGCATGGATGGCCGCCGATGCGCTGGTTGAGTATCGAAATAAGCTGATTGAGGCCGGTATTGTTGAAGAGTCTGAGATTATCGCCTTGGAGGAACGGATCCGTGGGGATATCGCGGGTATCTTACGGTTGGCGATTGATGATAGGGTCTCACCTCGAATTAATCTGCAGACCAGTCCAAGTGCTATAGCTGATCTGATGTTCTCATCCCAAAGGATTGAACGGATGGAATCGGGCGAATGTCACGTTTTGCATCCGAAAGAAGAAAATCCCCGAGTGAAGCAATTAAAGGGCAAAGTACGGAAAGCCGTTGAGGATGGAAAGCCTATTCCCAAAAATAAGCTTTATCAATTACGAGACGCAATTTTTGAGGCGGTTATTGACAAGTTCTACATGGATCCGACATTGATCGCCTATGGGGAAGACAATCGGGACTGGGGAGGAGCCTTTGGCGTTTATCGTGGACTCACGGAAGCGTTACCCTATAACCGGTTCTTCAATGCCCCCATCTCTGAAGCGGCGATTGTGGCTTCTGCCGTAGGATACGGGATCTCTGGAGGGAGAGCCATCGTAGAGCTGATGTACTGTGACTTTCTGGGGCGCGCAGGGGATGAGGTCTTCAACCAAATGGCTAAATGGCAGGCGATGAGTGCGGGTGTGCTTAAAATGCCAGTTGTTCTTCGCGTTTCAGTGGGTTCGAAGTACGGCGCTCAGCATTCACAGGACTGGTCATCGTTGGCTACTCATATCCCTGGTTTAAAAGTGGTCTTCCCGGTAACTCCCTACGACGCCAAAGGGTTGATGAACAGTGCGTTGATGGGTACCGATCCGGTTATCTTCTTGGAAAGCCAAAGATTATATGATATCGGTGAACAATTTCATACCGAAGGTGTACCGGAGACATTCTATGAGATACCCATCGGAGAACCCGACATCAAAAGGAGTGGGCGGGATCTGACCATCTTAACGGTTGGAGCCACGCTCTACCGGGCGCTGGAAGCAGCGGAGATCTTAGAGAGTCGTTATGGTCTATCCGCTGAGATCATCGATGCCCGTACGATTGTCCCCTTTGATTATGAAATGGTCTTGGAATCGGTCAAAAAAACGGGACGGATCATTTTGACCAGCGATGCTTGCGAACGGGGATCCCACCTCAAAGATATGGCCCAAACCATTAGTGAACTCGCTTTTGATTACTTGGATGCTCCACCCATCGTCATCGGAGCGAAGAACTGGATTACTCCCGCCCATGAACTGGAAGAGTTCTATTTTCCGCAAGCGGATGGGATAATTGATGCCATTCATGAAAGAATCCTTCCCCTTAAGGGTCACACATCGAAGAATAACTTTACTGAAGTAGAGCAACTGCGGCTAAATCGATATGGTATATAGCTTTTGGCCAAGTGGAATCGTTATTTGAATAATCAAAAAAGGCGGGCAACCCAAGGCCACTGAAAAAATCCTTCTTCATGGGATAGGGCCACAATATATAGCGATTAGCTTATTTTAGGCTATCAATATATTGTGGTCTTATTTTCACGTTTCAAGTTTTTCAGTGGCCTCCGAAACCCTTGTTGCCTGCTTTTTTGGTTTGGATTTAAAAAAGTTATTTTCCAAGAAGGAGTTTTTGTGATGGAAATAGAAATTACATATATAATTATTAGGATACATATGTAACATTTGGAAGGGGGCATGAATAGCTGAACCAGGATGGTCGCAAACAATGAGGATTAAAAAAGGAGGATCATTTATGAGTAAAAGGGTTTTGGTACTTCTTTTGGTCGTGACCGTTTGTTTAGTATCAATCATTGGTTCTAGCTTCGCGGCTCCAAAAAACATGAAGTTTGCCTTCATTTTGAAGACGCTTTCCAATCCATATTGGGTCGCCATGAGAGAAGGCGCGATCGAGGAAGGCAAAAAACTCGGAATCCAAGTCAACGTTTATGCCGTCCCCACCGAAGGCGATATCAAAGCGCAAGCGGATCTCATCGAGAACGTTATCCAGAAACGCTATCATGGAATCGCCGTTGCCCCTTTAACCCCTGTTAATCTAATTCCCGGTATCGTTCGTGCCAATGGCCGAAAGATTCCTGTCGTCAATCTCGACGAAAAAGTTGATGAAGCAGAATTGGCAAAACAAAAAGGCTCCTTGGTCAGTATTATCTTTACCGACAACTACAAGGTCGGCGCAACCGCTGCTAATCTTGTGATTGAACGATTAGGAACCACCGGCGGTAAAGTCGCCATCATCGAAGGCATGTCCGGTAATGCGACGGGAAATGCACGTCGAGATGGATTCCGCGATACCATCACCAAGGAAAAACAGTTTGAGTTGGTTGCAAGCCAACCGGGTAATTGGGACCGAATCACTGCACTTAATGTTGCCACCAATATGTTGCAACGTTTCCCTGATCTCGTGGCAATATACTGCGCCAATGATACGATGGCTCTCGGTGCCGCTCAAGCCATCATCAATGCGAACAAACTCGGTAAAATCATGGTTATCGGTACCGACGGCATTCCCGAGGCTATTACCGGCGTTCAAGAGGGTCGGATTACCGCTACGGTGGCCCAAGATCCGACGGAATGTGGAAAAATGGGTGTGCGTGCATTGAACGACTTCTTGAACAAGAAAAAAGTCGACAAGTATCAGGATGTTCCCTCCAAGCTAATCGTGAAATAAAACCCGTGGTTTCGGGCGCCCTTTGCAAAGGGCGCCCGATATATACGATTAAGGGGAGAAGAGAATGGGTGAGATCGTTGCTCGATTGACGGGTGTGAGCAAACACTATCCTGGAGTTACTGCCTTAAATAAGGTGGCTTTTGAACTATGCCGGGGAGAAGTTCATGTTCTATTAGGAGAAAATGGGGCGGGGAAATCCACGCTCATCGGTGTCTTAGGCGGAATCGTCCAACCCGATGTGGGAGAAATTATCATCAAAGGAGACCGATACTCCAGTTTGAATCCCCAGTTGTCTCAGCAGCTTGGAATCGGGGTGGTTCATCAAGAGTTAAGTTTAGTCCCGCAATTAAGTGTAGCGGAGAATATCTTTCTTGGGCGTTTGCCTATGACGCGCGGTCGCGTCAACTGGAAACGTCTGAATCAAGAAGCAAAGGATTGGTTAACCCGATTTGGTTTGGATATCGATCCCGCTCAGCCCGTTAGGGAATTTAGCGTCGCCATTCAACAGGCGGTTGAAATTACAAAGATCCTGTCTTTACAGGCGGATATTATTGTAATGGATGAACCGACCTCCTCTCTAAGCAGTAAAGAAGTGGAACGTCTATTTCAGCTAGTCAATGACCTGAAAAATCGAGGATGTTCCATCGTATATATCTCCCATCGCATGGATGAACTCAAACGTATCGGCGATCGGGTAACCGTGCTAAAGGATGGCGAAGTTGTCGGAACGCGTAATCTAGCAGAGGTCCAAGTGGATGAGCTCATTCACATGATGGTGGGACGTAGGATAACCCGTTTGAAGAAGAGTTCCCAGGAACAGTTGGGAGAAGAGATCCTCCGGGTTGAGGAACTTAGTTCGCCCGGAAAGATTCATAGCGTTTCATTCTCTGTGCGCAGCGGCGAGGTGTTGGGGATCGGGGGGATCGTCGGCTCCGGCCGAACAGAACTGGTAAAAGCCATTTTTGGCGCCGATCCGGAACGGAAGGGCAGAATTCTGCTCCATGGAAAGCCCGTTCGCATCGCTCACCCGCAGGATGCATTGATGAACGGAATCTGTCTAATTCCAGAAGATCGAAGGACCGAAGGATTGATCCTCGGTTTTCCCGTTCGAACCAATCTAACCGTCCCCTATTGGCAGAAGATACGAACGTTATTAGTGAATAAAAAACGAGAAACGGTTTTGGCCGAAGAATATCAAGCAAAACTTCGCATTAAAACCCCGAGTTGCGAGTCGAAGGTTGCGACATTAAGCGGAGGTAATCAGCAAAAGGTGGTTATCGGCAAATGGTGCGCCGTGGATTCCCAGATCGTTATCTTCGATGAACCCACCCGGGGAATTGATGTCGGTTCAAAACAGGAGATTCAAGAGCTTATTGTGGAGTTGGCTAAGGAAGGAAAGGCGGTCATCCTAATCTCTTCCGAGTTGCCAGAGTTGCTGGCCGTCTCCGATCGGGTCTTGGTGATGTATAACGGCAAAATCGTCAGCGAGTTTCAGGGGTGCTCTGCAACAGAGGAAGATATCGTATATTGCGCCACCACAGGATCGATAAGGGGAGGAACGAGCATTGAATAAGAAGATGACTTTCAGCCAAGTCTGGGTCCGATACGGCACATTAATGATCCTGGCGTCGCTCTGCTTTTTTGTCAGTCTATTGGTTCCTCAATACTTTCTAACCAGCTCCAATCTCGTGCAGATCCTCTTGCAATCGTCTTTTACCATATTGATTGGTTTGGCGCAGTTAATGGTTATCCTGACATCGGGCATCGACCTTTCGGTCGGTTCCATCGTGGCCGTATCCGGGTTAACAACGGCACTGATGTTGACTAATGGATTTGGAATCGTTACATCCGTGCTTGTTGGAGGATTGCTTGTGGGTCTGGTATTAGGGTTGATTCAAGGGAAGCTCATTGCCAAGACCTCATTGCCTCCGTTTATCGTTACTTTGGGCGGTATGTCGGTTTATCGCGGCATCGCTTTGATCATCTCCGAGGGCCGTCCCATCTATGGATTGCCTCCGGCGTTCTCCCAGGGTCTGGCGGGTTGGTTTGGTCCATTGCCGATTCCTGCCATCATCGCAGTAGTAGCCGCTGCTTTAGTCTATTTCCTTATGACGCAGACCCGATTTGGGCGAAACGTCTACGCATTGGGTGGAAACCCAAAAGCCTCATGGTTGTCGGGTATCCGTGTGGACAAGCATTTAACCTGGGTTTATGGATTATCCGGGCTTTTGTGCGGTGTGGCTGGAGTGGTATTAACCGCACGGCTGGCATCAGCAGAGCCTTTAGCAGGCTCCGGTTGGGAACTGCAGGGAATCGCTGCCACGGTTATTGGCGGAACCAGTTTCTTTGGAGGCGAAGGCGGTGTCTTCGGTACAGTCATGGGAGCATTGATCATGGGCGTTATCGTCAATGCGTTGAATCTCCTCAATATTCAGTCCTATTACCAACAAGTCGTTACTGGACTTGTAATCATTCTCGCAGTCTTTGCCAATCAGCGGCTGGGAAAAACGAAAAGCGGCAAATAAAAAGCTATATAAAGGGGCGTTTCGTTGATGATTAAGGGAAAAATCGCACCTTCGCTCGCCTGCGCCGATCATTGGCAACTCCATCGGGACATTACTGCTTTGGAAGAAGGCGGCGCAGATTTTCTCCATGCGGATGTCATGGATGGAATCTTCGTGCAAAACTTTTCTTTAGGAACTGATCTCCTCAAATCCATTAAGGACCGGGTAAAGATCCCCATTGAGGTGCATTTACAAACCGCTTATCCCGAACGATTCGTCGACAAGTTTGGGGAATTGGGCGTTGGAAGGTATACCTTTCATTATGAAGCATGCGATCGTTTGCATCAAATGGCGATAGCCATCGGGAACTCCGGAATGGAGATGGGTGTGGCGATTAACCCCTGTACCCCGCTGACTGTCTTAGAGACTGTTCTACCGAAATTGGCTATGGTGACGTTGATGACGGTTGAGCCGGGATTTGCGGGGCAAGAGTTTATCGAGGGTGTGGTGCCGAAGATTAGAGAACTCCGTAAAATCTGTAATCAGTTGGGATTGGAAATGGATATTGCGGTCGATGGCAATGTAAACGCGGAGACTATACCGATAACTGCTGCAGCAGGCGCCAACGTATTCATCTTGGGTACGTCCAGTATCTTTACCCGTCAGGGAGAACTCTCTGAACTCACAAAGAAATTTAAACTCATCGCAGAACAAGCAGTAGATCAATCCATGGATCATTAGGCACTATCAGCAGGAAGCGGAACAGGGGGTATGTGTGGTGTTACTTGAACTAACGGGCAAACCAGCCCAGAGAGTGCGCGAATTAAAGGAAGGATTGATTAGTCAATCACCTGGAATATGCCCTGAGCGCGCCCGTTATTATACCGAGGCTTATCAGCGCTTTGAAAGCGACCCGTCCATCATTCGCAGAGCAAAAGCGCTGAAAATGTACCTCGAGAAAATTACGATTACGATTGGACCAAACGATCTTCTCCTGGGCAACCAAGCATCCCGACCCCGCTGGGCGCCGATATTTCCCGAATACTCTTGGGAGTGGGTCTATGAGGAACTCGATGAGTTTGGCTCACGCTCCTATGATCGCTTTCAAATCGATTCCGATGCTAGAGAAGAACTTCGACAGATCCTGCCATGGTGGAAAGGGAAAAGTCTATATGAACGGATCGCCGGTCGTCAGCCTGAGGAGGTTAAAGCAGCGGCGGAGAGTGGAGTCATCAACTGGACCGGTCAGGCCACATCCGGCGAAGGGCATATCGTCATCGATCATCAACTCGTTTTGGAACATGGTTTTCACGGAATTGTAGTCTGGGCCCAAAAGATGAGGGATAGCTTAGACCTGTCCGAACCCGACGCCTTGCGAAAAAGAGACTTTTACGAAGCGGTGGAGATCGTTTTCGAAGGCGGGATCATATTTTCCCGACGTTTAGCTTCAGAAGCACGTAAAATGGCCGACATTGAGATAGAAGCTCAGCGAAGAAATGAACTATTGGAGATGGCGGAGATCTGCGATCGAGTTCCAATCAAGCCGGCGGAGACTTATCGCGAAGCTATTCAAGCAGTGTGGCTAATTCATCTGATTGAACAAATGGAGAGCAATGGGCACTCCGTTTCTCTGGGGCGCTTTGATCAATACATATATCCCTATTTTCAAAGGGATTTAACATCCGGGATCATCCTTCCTGAACAAGCATTGGAGTTACTCGAACATTTCTTTATCAAGCTTTTTACCATCATTAAGCTTCGACCGGAGAAGCATTCGCGGACCCAATCCGGATATCCCATGTATCAAAACTTAGTTATTGGCGGACAGACTGCCGATGGTGTGGATGCCACCAACGAATTGAGCTACCTGTGCCTGGCAGCATTGGCTGAGATTCGTCTCTCTGAGCCAAACTTCTACATTCGTTGTCACGAAAACACTCCCAAAGAGTTATGGCGTGATGCCATGCAGGTTGTGAATTTTGGGATGGGCATGCCAGCTTTCGTCAATGACAAGGTTATTGTTCCTTCCCTCACCCGAAGGGGAGTCGATCTTGAGGACGCGCTAAACTATTCGACGATGGGATGTTTGGAAGTTCAGGTGCCTGGGAAATGGGGTTACCGGGCAAACGGTAAAAGCAAAGTTAATCTCTTGAAGATTCTCGAACTCACACTCAATGATGGCACGGATCCCAGAACCGGGATACAACTCTGCAAGGGTTTTGGCACCCTTAATGACTTTAAAACATTCCCTGAACTTCTCGAGGCTTGGAGACATCAATTGCATTTCTATACCAAGCTTCATGTTGTGGCAGACAACATCAACGATTTGGTCCTTGAAGAAATGGTGCCCAATCCTTTCTGCTCAGCCTTGGTCCGAGATTGTCTAGCCAGAGGTAAACACTTAAATGAAGGCGGGGCCATCTACGATATGACCAGTGGCGCACTGGTCGGTGTTCCCAATGTCGGTAATGCTTTAGCTGCCATAAAAGAGCTGGTATTCGATAAAAAATGGATTGCTTTGGAAGAGTTACAAGAGGCGCTTCGGTCCAACTACTCCGGACCAAGGGGAGAAGAGATTCGTCAGATAATCATCAATCGGTCTCCCAAATATGGAGAGGACAACGATGATGTGGATGAGTTAACCGGATCCTTGATCCAGGATTATGAGAGAATGATCTGCCGCTACAAAAACCTGCGATATGGTCGGGGTCCAATTGGGGGTACGTATTATCCATCGACGGTGACGATCTCTGCCAACGTGCCATCAGGCTCTTGTGTGGGAGCTACACCGGACGGACGTAGAGATGGAGAACCTACCGCCGATGGAGTCTCTCCTTCGCAAGGAACAGGGAGCAATGGACCGACAGCCATTATTCATTCGGTCTGCAAACTGCCGACGGTCCTGGTTACCGGAGGACAACTCTTAAACATGCGGATTCATCCGAGTTCACTTTCCTCTCCTGACGGTTGGGAAAAGATGGAGGCTTTAATCGAGACCCTCTTCGAACTCGACGGATGGCATTTACAGATCAATACCATATCCACTGAGATTCTTCGTGAAGCTCAAAAGCATCCCGAGAACTATAAGGATCTCATTGTAAGGGTTGCTGGGTATAGTGCGCTCTTTGTCGCTCTCGACCCTGCTTTGCAGGAAGATATCATTGCCCGTCTGGAACACGAGATATAGCTGACCGAGACTGGATGTTAAGGTAACGTTTGAACTGAGTTTTGACGATCACCGTAGAAACATGCTTATTTAGTTCGGTGTCAATCTCCGAAACGGTTGGAGAGGAGAGAGTTTAGATGTTCAACGTCGGTGTCGATATTGGAGGAACGAAGATAGCTATCGGCCTCGTTTCTTTACAAGGAGAGATCCAGGTCCAGCGCCAATTTCCAACCCATGCCGAACGGGGAACCGAGAATGTAATCCTAAGGTTGATCCAAGAAATCGACGGGATGATCGTTGGTAACGGGCTAAGCTACAGAGAGATCAATGCTATTGGAGTGGGAGTGCCAGGCACCGTGGATTTGGCTACAGGAGAGGTTATTCTAGCTCCCAATATCCATTGGCGGCATATTCCATTAGGGGAGCGTTTGAGAGAAGCCTTTCCCGGCCTGCGGATCTCAGCGGACTATGATAGTAACGCCGCAGCTTTGGGTGAATTCATGGCCTGTGGCGATCCAACCGTAGAAAACATGTTTTATATCACAATCAGCACGGGAATCGGTTCAGGAATTATAATCGATCGCCGGCTTTACCGCGGCAAAGGAAATACTGCCGGAGAAATTGGCCATATTGTTATGGAGAACAACGGAAGACCATGCACCTGCGGCAACAGGGGATGCCTCCAAGAATATGCCAAAGGTCCGGCCATCGTTGCCGTTGCTGAGCAGCGTATGGCGGAGGGTGAGGATTCCGAACTCCAGGAACTGGTCAATGCCAAAACTGCGTTGAACCCCCAAATCATTGCGGATGCGGCGCGTCGTGGAGACCCTTTGGCCTGCTCCGTTCTGTTAGATGCTTCAAAGTATGTGGGGTTGGCGCTGGCTCATGTCATTGGACTTATCAATCCGGATCTCATCGTCATTGGAGGGGGTGTGGCACGTATCGGTCCATTATTTCTCGATCCCATCATTGAAGAAGCTCAAAACCATTGTTATCCTCCGGCTAGAGAGCGGGTAAGAATTAAGATCAGTGAGCGGTGGGAGAAAGCTGGGATTGTTGGGGCGTCACTGCTGCACACCACATTGGAGTGATCATTATGGGGGAGAACGAGGGAAATATCTTCAATATCGAACGATATACGCTTCATGATGGACCCGGCATACGAACGACAATTTTTCTAAAAGGCTGCCCCTTAAGGTGTCTATGGTGCAGTAACCCTGAGTCTCAGGAGTATCACCAACAATTGGCTTATTTCTCCAACAAATGTTCGGGATGCGGGCGTTGTCTTTCGTGCTGTTCTAAAGATGCCTTGAGCTGGGAGTCGGGAGAAAAAATCGTCCGTGTCAATTTTTCCAAATGCACGGGCTGTGGGAGCTGCGCCAACAATTGTTACCCGGGTGCTCTGGTGGTGATGGGAGAAGGAAAAAACGTTGCGGAAGTTATTAGAGTTGCCCAGAAGGATATCCCGTTTTACCGTCGCTCTGGAGGAGGCATAACCTTATCCGGTGGGGAACCCCTTTTGCAGCCGGAATTTTCAGAGGCGATACTTCGCTCGGCAAAAAAACAGGGCATTCACACCGCCATTCAAACCTGCGGATATGTGGATACCGCAGTCTTCCAAAATGTTCTCCCGTTTACAGATCTCATCATCTATGATTTAAAACATATGGAAAGTGAAGAGCATCGGCGGTTAACCGGTGTAGAGAACCGTCAGATACTGGAGAATCTTCGGTGGCTAGGCGGGCAATCCACGGACCTTGTTCTTCAAATCCCTTTAGTTCCAGGAATCAACGATAACGAAGAAAATTTGACGGCTGTATTTGTCCTTGCTCAAGAGTTGGAGTGCGTTCGGGGGGTGAATCTCCTTGCCTACCATCGTCTTGGCGCTGCAAAATACCGGCGCCTAGGGATGGATTACGCCTTGCCCCATCTCGAAGCTCCACCCCTAGAGTATCTAGGAGAAAAAGTGGAATGGGCTAAACGATTTGGAGTCCCTATCATTAATTATCATGGCTGGCCAAAAGAAGGAAAAATCGGAAGTCTCATGGAAAAATAAGAATAATAGTGCAAACTGCGATGGGCAGGAGAACTTTTGTGAAGTGGATGACCGATTGATCAAAGGAGTCGTGATGATGGCTTACAAGTCTTATAAAAATGAAGAAAGAGAAAGACTGTTGTCCCGTGTTGCCTGGTTGTATTACTCGGCCAACCTCACTCAACAAGTTATTGCAGACCGCTTGGGGTTAAACCGTGTAAGGGTAAATAAGCTATTGGGCGAAGCTCGGGAAAAGGGCATCATTACGATCCAGTTCAATATGGCTTACTGTAATGAGTTCCGCTTGGAAGAATCACTTTGCACAAAATATGGGCTAAAAAATGTTATTCTTGTACCTACTATAGACGATAAACATGAATTGAAGAGAGCTATTGGACAAGCTGCGGCCAACTTTTTGGATAATATCCTAACTACCAATGATGTTCTTGCTACGGCATGGGGGACAACCGTTTATGAAGTAGCTTACCGGTTAAAACCCCGGAGGAAGTTGGAAAACCTCTTGGTGACTCAGCTGATGGGAGCATTGAGCAATAGCCCGGATCACCCCAACCCACCGGATATTGCCAAAATGATCTCCGAAAAATATAAAGCCGGGTTTCAGCCGCTTTTTGCTCCGATTATTGTGGATAATAAGGCTATCCGTGATGCATTGTTGTCCGATCAGAGCATTAAGCGAATGTTTGAGATCGCTCGTTCCGCCACGAAAGCATTGGTGGGGATCGGACCTGTGGATACCCAATCCACGTTTGTACGTGCTGGTTACCTAAAACCCGATTACATCGAGATCCTCAAAAGCCATGGAGCCATTGGCGATATCGTGGGACGATACTATGATATTCAGGGAAATCCTGTAGCAAGTACGGTGGATGAACGGGCAGTCAGCTTGAATCTCTCGGATATTCGTAATATTGATATGGTTATTGGGGTTGCCGGTGGACAGGATAAAGCCATGGCTATTCTAGGCGCGCTTAAAGGTGGGCTCATCGATGTATTGGTAACGGATGAAGCGACAGCTGAAAGAGTTTTGGATTGTGATACCCAGGCAGTAGCTGGGGACGATTAAAAACGAATCATTTGGAGGCAAAACCATGAAAGAAGGCTTATTTCCTTATATATTTGATGTGGAAGAGTTTATAACAGGCTCGGTGCTGGGAGGTTCCGCGGTTAAACGACTCAGTGCAATGCAGGCTTATTTCTCCGATAAAGATGCCGTTCAAAAGATACTGGCTGATGGTGATCCTATACTTTATGAGTACTGGGAGAAGGAGAACACTGCGTCTTCCCGGGATATTAGCTTTGGGTTGACAAAAGTCTTCCCTGGCAAGGTAGGGCCAGAATTTTATATGACGAGAGGTCATTATCACGGCGACGATTCAGTGGAGGTATATTACACGCTTTCGGGTCATGGTCGCTTGTTGTTAATGAACCGTGAAGGTCAGGTTATGGACTATGAAATGCAAAAGGGAGTCGTCAATTACATTCCCAAAGACTGGGCCCATCGAACAGTTAATATTGGCAATGAACCTTTGATTTTTATCTGGTTCTACCCCAGTGTAACTGTCCATGATTATGAAACCATCGAGAAGTATGGTTTTGCAACGGTGGTTTCAACCGAGAACGGATTTAAAGTCAAGTCGGATGTTTCACGAGGTTAAGGGTTCAGTGCCATATGAACCCGGATCTAAGATACTAAGACCGTCCAAACTAGGACGGTTTTTATATTTTGGAAGAGCGGAGAGCCAGAGCTTCTTTTTCTGAAGGTTTATTGTCTGAAATCGGATTGGCTATATGCTGTAACGAATAGGCAACGGGTTTGAAGATGGATAAAATTGTGTTAGGATAAAATGAATATGTGTGTTCTTTACCAAAAACAAACCATGGATATGGAGGGCGATGTTGATGAAGGCGTTATTCATTGGCGGAACGGGTTTGATCAGTACAGCCGTCTCCAGGCTAGTGGTGGAGAAGGGTTGGGACTTATACCTCTTAAATCGGGGAAGACGGAGAGAGAATATCCCGGGCGCCCGATGCATCCAAGCGGATATTAAGGACCGGACGGCGGCCGAGAAAGCGTTGCGGGACCAAACCTTTGACGTGGTCGTCGATTGGATCGGTTTTGTTCCCCAGGATGTGGAGAATGACATAGAGCTCTTCAGAGGCTGCGTCGGTCAGTATATCTATATCAGCTCCGCCTCGGTCTACCAGAAGCCCGTCACCCACTATCTCATCACAGAATCGACCCCATTGGCCAATCCTTATTGGGAGTATTCACAGAACAAGATTGCCTGTGAGGAGCGGTTGCTGAAGGAGTATCGGGAGAACGGTTTTCCTGTCACAATTGTCCGCCCGTCATTGACCTATGGAGACTCCATGATCTTTGCTGCCACCAACAGTTGGAGCCACCCCTATACCCTCATCCATCGGATGCGTCAAGGGAAGAAGGTGGTGGTGCCGGGGGATGGGACTTCCCTTTGGACTATGACGCACAATACCGATTTTGCCAAAGGGTTTGTTGGGTTGATGGGGAATCTGCAGACCATTGGTCATGCCTTCCACATCACCTCCGATGAGGTTTTGAATTGGAACCAGATTTACGAACTTATCGGGAGGATCGCTGGGGTTGAGGCGAAGATAATCCATATACCCTCCGACTTTATCGCAGCGTTTGTGCCGGAGATGAAGGGATCGCTGATCGGAGACAAAACAGCAGGAGTCGTCTTTGATAACACCAAGATCAAACGCTTTGTTCCAGGCTTCGCGGCAACAACCACTGTGGAACAGGGCTTCAGACTATCGCTAAAATGGTTCGAAGCGGATCCCAAACGTTGTAGCATCGATGAGGAATGGAACCGTACGTTGGATAGGATCATTGAGGCATATGAGACTGGGCTTAAATTGGCGGAGACGCATTAAAGAGAATAACTTACAGGGAACTATTAACCACCAAACCTTCAACAACAAGAGTGGGATTGTTAACTTTGAAGGGAGTTCGTTTCGATGAATATCTTTTATAACACAATTGTCTTTGTAAAAGACCTGCAGAAGTCCAAGGCGTTTTACCGGGATGTTCTCGGGCTTCGGATCGCGCAAGAGTTCGATACGATCATATTTTTCGAGAATCGCTTTGTGATCCACTGTGTTAGAAGCATCCTCAAGACCGTCTATAAGAAAGGCTTAATGCGCCGGTTCTTCTCGCAAGGGGCGAAGAATATCCTCATATACTTAGAGACCGATAATTTGGAGGAAGCCTATCAAAACATCCTGAACGCCAAGTGTAAGATTGTTCATCCCATTCAGAAGCAAGCTTGGGGTCAGAGTGTGTTTCGCTTTTTCGATCCCGACGGGCACATGCTTGAGATCGGCGAAGCGATGCATCTAACGCCGGAGGATTTTGACATGGAAAGAAAAGTTGAGATTGAAAAACCCATCGAGGAAAAGTTGAAGTCTTAACATCACCTCCACATAAAAAGAGGTTGTCCCAAGGACAGCCTCTTTTTCATTTTGTAGGAGCAAAGAGCCCGAGTTTCTTTTTTGGAAGGTTTATTGCTTGCAGGGAAATTAAGCTGATTTCCTCCCATCAAACCGATGGTTCATTCTTCAAACTCTTCATCTCTTCTTTGTTCTTGTACATCAACATATCGATATGCTTAAGAAACTCTTCGGAATTCATAAGCTTCTCATAGGGGTAGACATCATAACCCATGGATAAGTTGAGTTGATAGGGTAGATTACTGGTTGAGTTAAATCGCATAACGGCTCTATTGATCTGAGCCGCCCGAGCCTCTAGTCGATGGAGGTCGTTGATATTGAGAATAATATAAAATTCGTCTCCGCCGTAACGGGCGATGAAGTCATCCCAGCGCATACAAGACTTGATGATCTTCACGGCATTCTGTAACGCTTCGTCTCCGACGTCGTGGCCAAATGTATCATTGATCTGCTTAAAGTCATTTAAATCGATTAGAATGACAGAGAAGGTTTTATTCTGCGTACTCGTGGCAATCTTCTTTTTAATATAGTTGTCTAATTGTCTGCGGTTATAGACGCCGGTAAGATAATCCATATCCAAGTTTCGGTTTTGAATAAAGAAGTAAACGATCAGAAGAGATACGGTCATACCACTCCAGCTTAGCGTCATTCCGTAATACAACGATTGGATGATGCTGCCGATAAGTGGAGGAACGACAAAGAAAAGCAAGGCATTATAATGAGATCTTTCAAGACGATTACGGTTGAAGATGATCAACAAAAAGGAATAGACGAGAGTTAGGAGGCATAATAGCGCATGAATCCAAAAGAAATCGCCGCGATGGTATATATTATTAGGAGTTACATAAAAGGACCATCCCGTGAAGAGACTTGCAATGGAAAAAAAGGTGTTAATAAAGAACAGGATGGCCAAAGGATACTTTAGTCGATGAACGCGGCTTTCATCATGATAGATCTGCATGATCGTGTATGCGATCCATATCATCGGAGCTAAAGGCACAAGTATGAATACCATTAGGTTAAAAGCATAATTTAAAAACATACTCAACCGTTCAGGTCTTCCATTAAAAACATAGCTTAGAAAATCGAAGACGATTAAGACCATATTCAGCTTAACTAATTGCAGAAAGAGTTGATGATGGAGAAACGCCTTCTCCGTTCGTTTGCGGGCGTTGAAATAGATGATGGTTAAGATGATCAACGATAAAATGCAGGAATCCCATGTCTTTAAAGCCATTTAAACAACCTCTCATATTCAAAGCGATGCAATAAATAGGCATATATTATGTTTATCGGCAAAAAACTATGTTGGTTTAATGCGTATTATATATTCTTCCATCGGGCAAGTGTTATCCGTGACATAATCAAACAGAAGAATTAGAACTATATCGAAAACCTGCTGCGAATAGTATGGGTAATTCCCGCCGTGCGGAGAGGAGGGTGCTTTATTGAATATTCGGAAGATCGTTCCATGGCTTGTGATGATCATGCTATGTCCAGTGGTGGGTGTATGGAGAGGTTATACCCAAAATGATCATGGGGAGACGATAATTCTAGACGAACGATTCGAGGAAAGAAAGAACGAATTTCCTGCTTATAAAACCTATAATAGTCTATCCGACGATCTGTTAAAACAAATCAAAGAGGGTGGACGATGGCATTTAATTCTGGCCCCCACAGCTAAAGCAAAGAGTGATGTGGTGGAGGGGTCGGCACGCGTCGTCATCGAAACCAGCGGACCCCAGTGGTACGCTGTTCAATGGGCCTATCTGCCGTTGGAGATTCGACCGGAGAAGATCTATCGCATATCCTTCAGAGCCCGGGCAGAGCGTAATGTAACGACCGTTTTTGACGTTGGCTGTGTCGGAGGGGATTGGTGGAGTTACTCTGGTCATAAACGGTTTAGCATCGGCAACGATTGGCAGGAATTTGGACTCCAATTTGCCACCCGTAAAATGGATGATGATGAGAACGCCCGGCTCGAATTTAACTTTGGCAACGAATCAGAGAATATCATCTTCATCGACGATATTCAAGTGATTGAGTTCGACAAAAAGCAGTCAAAGTAAAAAACACCTTCTTTCGTTGACGATAACACTCCGCTCTCCTAAAATATAAGAGGCTATCCCGATGTTTTACACTGGGATAGCCTCTTTTTCTTTATTGACTAATTTCCACTCTTTGGATGAGTCTGCCACAAGACCTGAATGATCATCCATTTCCCGTCATATTTGGCGAGATGAATATAGTCCACGCCCCACCAGGCTTCAAGTTTGACAGAGGCTGTCTGATCCAGGACTTCAAAGATGGTAATATCCTTGATGGCATCTTGAGGGATCTTTCCATCCAGATTAAAAGTGGCAGTGGCCTCTAAAACCTGTTCGTATGTCATAGGATATGCCGAATATCCGGATTCATCCGACATAAAGCCGACTTTTGCCAATTCCGGATGGAGACTGGGTTTCATTCGCGAGGGATTGGCCCCGTAGATGCCTTCGATATAGTCGAGAACGGCCGCTTTAACCGCATCGACTTCGGGAGCATTCATGGCATTCGTCATCACAATAAAACCTCCTATTCTGTGAGCGCCAACAGTAATGAACTTTTCACCAATATATATCTTAGAGTTAACTATAAGTCAAGCAATGTATGATTAATTTTGCTTCGTAAATCCGCTGCTTTCATCATATATATTGATGAGTTGGAGAAAGAAGGTTTGTCATGCGAGTTTTGCTGATGAATAAGAAGACGACCTGGATAGCGGCGGTGAGTTTGATGGCTATGATCATTGCGGGTTCTTCCGCCGTTATATATCAACCGGTCTATAAAAATCGATCATACTGGGAACGGACGGGAGATATCGTATGGGAAGGCAGTACATCCTATAAAAAGGTGGCATTAACCTTTGACGACGGGCCTAGTCCAACGTTTACCGAGCAGATCTTGGATATCCTTAAAGCGTATAATGCCAAGGTGACTTTCTTTGTTATCGGAAAACGGGTGGAGATGTACCCGGAGATCGTTCGTCGACAACACCGAGAAGGCCACGAAATTGGAAATCATACTTATGAGCACCGGGAAGTTAATCGTCTATCCGCTGCCGAACTTGAAGACGAGTTGCGTCGGGCAGATCAAGCAATTAAAGAAGTTATCGGTAAAAACGCAAGGGTATTTCGGCCAACCAGTGGTTACTATGACGAAAAGATCGTCCGGGTTGCTAATAAATTCAATTATTCGGTCATTATTTGGACTTGGGGACAGGATACAAGGGATTGGGCCTATGTCAAGGGATGGCGCATTGCGCAAAAGGTAATTAAGAATGTAAAACCCGGCGATATTATTCTCTTTCATGACCAAGGCGGTGACCGCTCGAATACAGTGGAGGCGTTAAAAATCCTTCTGCCCGCTTTGTCGGAGAAAGGGTATAAGTTTGTAACGCTAACCGATTTATTAAACTTGGAACAAAAACATATGAAAAGCAAAGGAAAATAGAAAGATCGTAGATCTTAGTAAAGAGGAATTACTTACCAGAAAAGCGAATGGATAAACCAGGAATTTAAGAATGGATCGTGACAATATGCAAAAGAATTTATTCCGAAGACTTTGTGGACGTGCATATCATATTGCTTTACGGTATAACGATTGGTTTTTATCCGGCAAAAAAATTGCATCTAAACGAAAAGATGAACCACTATTTCCGGTGGTTGCTTTTCACCATGAATCTCCGCTGATCCGTAACTTGCCTCGAAGTGAAATGCAATTGCAATATAATAAAATTATCAACTTAAACATAGCGATTGAGCGTCTGAATCGACATGTTCTCATGCCTGGTGAAGTATTCTCATATTGGTATTCCATTGGAAACCCAACTCGCGCCAAAGGATATCTTGAAGGAATGGTTCTAAAACAAGGCAAAATAGGTAAAGGGATTGGTGGCGGACTCTGTCAACTTTCCAATCTAATCTATTGGATGACGCTTCATACGCCACTTGAGGTCATCGAACGTTGGCGTCACAGTTATGATGTTTTTCCCGATACAGAACGCAAGTTGCCCTTCGGAAGCGGAGCAACCTGTGCTTATCCATATTTGGATCTCCAAATCAAGAATACAACGAATGAACCTTTCCAGTTATTGCTTTGGACTGATGACAAAGATTTAATCGGAGAATGGCGTTGCAATAAATCCTTAGAATATCAGTATCGGATCTATGAAAGCGACCATTCAATCAGTCATGAACCGCCTTTTGGTTATGTACGTCGCAATATAATACGTCGAGAATCAATGAACTGCAATGGGTTGGTGGTAAATGACGAACTCGTAACAGAAAACCGGGCTTTAATGATGTATGCCCCGTATATTGCAGATTATCATAAACATCGAAATAAAGAGCCAAATGATCCATTTACCGCAAAACCGAATTAAATCATCGCATAAATCAGAATTATTGCCCTACAGGCAATAAATCTTCCAAAAGAGGAACGCTGGCTCTCCGCTCGTTCGAAATAGAAATCCCTCAGCTATGTGGGGTTTTTATTTATATATTTATGATTATTATGATTACTCAGGAGTCAGTAATAAGAAGAAATAGAGTTAGAAGTCGGGATTCAGAATTCAGAATTCAGGAGTCAGGAGTTGGAACGGTTGAGAAGGCCTTTGTGGGAAGGGGAACGGGTTCTCTCGCAAAGGCGCGAAGAGCGCAAAGGTTGGGGTGGATTATTAAGATTACTCAGGAGTCAGTAATCTGAAATCAGAATTCAGAAGTTATTAGTCACAATACCTGTAAATTCTTATTGTTTTAAACCCTTAGCGCCTTTGCGGAGAGAATAAAGATTCTTGACTAGACGTATAACAGTGCCGGAGCATTCTGACTACTGACTCCTGTCTTCTGACTCCTATCTTGCTGATTCAACTCTATAATCACACATATTTATTGGTCCGAGATAATCTGGTAAAATCCAACACGATTAGATAGGAATTACCGAACCAATGTGGAATATTCTATTGCGAATGACAGTATTTAACCTGGTCGAAACGGGTTATGAGAGATGTCTTCTTCATTATTGACTCAGCGATGCTGTTGGCCGAAGAAGAATACAATGACATGAAAAGGGAACGGGGGAGATGGATGGACGTCGTCGGGAATGAAAAAGCAACTTCCCAAGGGGTTTCGGTTAAGCATCTTACGTTTCGTTATAAGGATCAAAAAAACGGTAATGCGCTGGATGATCTAAGTTTGGATATTGAAAAAGGACAGTTTGTCGTTATAATGGGCCCCAGCGGCGCAGGGAAATCCACCCTGGCGAATTGTTTAAACGGCCTAATCCCCCACTTCGTCAAAGGAAAATACGAAGGGGAAGTATGGATTAACAGTAAAAATACAAGGGAACAACCGGTCAATAAAATGGCAAAAGATATCGGCCTTGTTTTTCAGGACTTTGAAGCGCAGCTCTTCTCCACCAATACGAAACTGGAGATTGCTTTTGGTCCGGAAAATTTTGGTGTGCCGCGGGATGAAATCGGAGAGAGGATCCGTCAGGTTCTGAGCACTGTGAATCTGATGGGCTTCGAGGAAAGACAACCCTCCACATTATCCGGCGGGCAAAAGCAACGCTTAGCGATTGGCTCCGTTTTAGCATCGCAACCCAGTATTATCTGTATGGACGAGCCAACGACCGATTTAGACCCCATTGGCAAATTGGGGATATTCCATATTGCTAAAACATTGCATCAGGATAAAGAGCTCACGCTGATCATTATCGAACATGAGACGGAAGAAGCACTGAAGGCGGATCGGTTGATCGTGATGGAGAATGGACGGATTTTACAAGACGGCCGTCCTCATGAAGTCCTCAGGGATGTTGGACTTACCGAACGTATCGGATTAATGTCATTGCAGATTCCGTTGTTCTTTAAAAATGTGACGTCATTAGAAGCCGGCCAGCTTCCATTGACCCCGGAAGAAGGGTTCAATCGATTTCAAGATTGCGGATTGGCGCTGAATGAAAATATATACCGACAGTTCTTGTGTCAAGAGGACCAACGGGATAATAACTACGGTCCAGTAATTATCGAAGTTAACGACTTAGAGCACGCCTATTCCGGCGGCAAAAAGGCTTTGAACGGCATTGATCTCCAGATTCGAGAGGGAGAATTCTTGGCCGTTCTCGGACAAAACGGGAGCGGAAAAACCACATTGGTCAAGCACTTCAATGGTCTGCTTCAGCCGACCGCCGGGAATGTCATCGTCAACGGAAAAGATACCAAGAAAACAACGATCTTTGAGATTGGAAAAGAAGTGGGATTTGTCTTCCAAAATCCCGATCACCAAATCTTTGCCGATACCGTCTACGAAGAAGTGGCTTTCAGTCCGAAGACAAGAGGTTGTACCAAGGAAGAGATCGATGAGCGAGTCAAGGAAGCGCTGAAAGCTGTTGGAATGGAGGGTTATGAAGAAGAAGATCCTTTTTCCCTGGCAAAGGGAGAAAGGCAACGAATTGCAGTGGCCTCCATTCTGTCAGCTAGGCCCCGGGTGATTATTTTGGACGAGCCCACCACGGGCCTGGATTATAAAGAACAGAAGAAGATGATGGATCTCATCAAAAAGTTGAACGAAAGCGGTCATACCATTATTATGATCACCCACACCATGTGGGTGGTGGCGGAGTATGCCCACAAGATCGCTGTCGTTAAAGATGGTGAGGTCGCAATGTACGGCAAGACACGGGATGTTTTTCGGCAGGAGGATCAATTGTTGCAATGCAGCCTAAAAGTGCCCCATATCGTTAGCCTCGGTAATCGATTGGGTAAGACGATGCTTTCCGTAGCTGAAATGGTGGAATGCGTGGGAGGGGACGAATAAAATGGAAATGTTTCTCTTTCTCGATCACAATACATTCCTGCACAAGTTGGATCCCCGTACAAAATTGCTGGTGGTTTTAGGCACCTTTGTTGTAGCCTTAATCTTTGATTCACTGCCGATTCTTCTGGCTTTAGCAGCGGTTATCTTGATATATGGGTATTTCGGCAAAGTGTTGTCAAATTTAAAGCGAATCAAAGGTATCTTACTGATGATCGCCATGTTCTCTGTGGTGTTATGGTCATTTACAAAGGGCGGAGATACAAAGATTCTGGGACCGATTACACTTGAAGGATTGATTCACGGTCTCATCATTGGGCTAAAGTTTGATATTATGATTATCTCCGGCATGATCTTCTTAAGCTCCACAAAGATCGAGGAGATATCATTAGGCTTGGTTAAGCTAAAGCTTCCCTATCGGGGCGCCTTTGCCTTTTCCACGGCTATTCGGCTGGTCCCGATGATCGTTGGGATCAGTTATACCATTACGCAGGCTCAGAAATCCAGGGGATTGGATCTGGACTCCGGATCGCTCTTTCAGAAGATTAAAAAATACGTTCCGCTGTTGATACCCACATTGCTCTCGGTTATCAGAGGCACCAATGTATTTGCCATGGCTTTGGAGTCCAAGGGATTCGGCTATGATGAAGCGCGCACCAACTATTTGGAGATCGGCTTTGCGCTTAAGGATTATATATTAATCGTATTTACCGTTGCTGTTATTGTATTTGCTGTCTATGCAAGAACCTATCTCATGTCAACATAATAAAACGGTCATCTCTATATAGACTATTCCGGTTAAAGGAGGGGTTTGTGGATAAACTGTGATTTCAAGGAGGGGAGGCGATGCGTAAGGGATTAACGCGCAAGGAATCCTTGATGATGTCAATGGTGACGAACTAATTAAATGATAATGGAGGAGTGCGCCAGTGAAAGAAGTCTTCAGTATGTGGAAACAGACCAAGATGGTTGTTTTAGTTGCTCTTTGTGCAGGTTTGTATGCGGCTATCCTAATTCCATTCAAAGGTTTTGTTTTAATTCCTGGTATTACTGAGATCCGGCCGGCCAGCGCATTGCCGATTGTCTTCGGTTTGTTGTTTGGACCGGCGGGGGCTTGGGGTTCTGCCATCGGCAATCTCATCGGTGATTTCTTTGGAACGATCGGTATCGGCAGCGCCTTTGGTTTTGTGGGCAATTTCCTCTTTGCTTATGTACCGTATAAACTATGGAACAGCCTATTGACCAAAGCTGGAGACCAAGAACCCAATCTCAAATCAGGCCGGAAGATCGGCGCCTATATCGTCGCCGCTATCTCTGGCGCTGTGGCTTGTGCTCTCTTTATCGCTTGGGGATTGGATTTCTTAAAAATGGTTCCCTTTGCAGCTCTTGGTACAATTATCGCGATGAACAACACCGTTCCTTCCATCATTTTAGGTATTCCTTTATTGGCCATCCTGTATCCACGAATCAAAAAATGGGATCTGCTCTGGACAGATATCATGCCTGAAGAGGAACAACCCAAGAACGGCAAATTGAGCAAAGTCGGCGGAATATTGATGTTGCTCTTTACGTTTGTCGGATTTGCAGGCGGTCTCTTAGCAGCTCTTGGCGCCAATCAAGCGGTCTTTGCCGCTGGATTTGGAGCTGGAGGCGCCGGAGCTTTGGGCGTTGCGGTCATCGCAGGGATAGGTTCCATTGGTATAATTATTTCTGGAGCTTTACAAAATTAAGATAACAACGAGACGAAAGCTCGCCTTTGAGGCGAGCTTTCGATTATTTTGAGAGAGCGGAGAGCCAGAGTTTCTTTATTGGAAGATTTATAGCCCGTGGGGCAATAAATCTGAATTAAATCCGGATTTAGACTGTAGGCGTGCAGGCGCCTGTACAGGAACCTAGGATTAAGAGGATCAGAATTAAGAAGAGAAGATAGGGGTTGGTGATGCAAGCGTTCAATAACGGACTGGTTATCGGACTAACAATCGGACGTCTACGGCGGACGGGTCTGCGAATGGGTCGACGACGAACGGGTTGACGGAAAATCGGTCGTTGGATGGGTCGGCGCTTCGGTCGGTGGAAGATCGGTAAAGAGCATCTCAATGATGGAAAGCATGCGCCCATTAATGCTGCCTCCTCTCGGATATCTTATATCTGGGCTATTTCCGCCCATGTTTATATCCCGTATGAACCTTGATAAAGAAACCAGGGATTATCGATCATGATGCTTCATGACAAATTTTACCCATGTGAAAATGACATCTAAAGGGATGGGCTCATACGCGACCAGCTATGATTCATCGTATGTTAATCTAATCGGAAGTTGATGGTATGTTTGTCATCTCATCCCGTGACATCAGCGTTATATCGTGGGAATACCATCATTAACCATCAATGTTTCTGGAGTTGTAAAGACTTTTTTCAATTTCCAACTCCTTTGCGCCTTGGCGTCTTTGAATAAAAAGCATTCTTGCCGATTCAAGTTGATGATCACATCAATTATTATCCATAAAGCTCTTTTCAAAGCGAAGGCTTTGGGTTATAATCGTAATAAAATGTACGTACAACCATACAAGTAGGTGAAGAGATGACGAGTCTAAGCAACAAAGGTCCAAAATACTCGCAGTTGAAAGAGTACCTCAAAGAACAGATGCATCTTGGAAAGATTGCCGCCGATGAACAGCTGCCTTCTGAAAATATGTTGGCATCCCAGTTTAACATAAGCAGACATACGGTCAGGCAAGCACTGGGTGACCTGGAAAATGAAGGTTATGTCTACCGGGAGCAGGGCAGAGGAACATTTTGTGCGCCGCGAAAACGGAATAATGGACGTACGATTGCTGTTGTCACAACCTATATCTCCGAATATATTTTTTCCGTCGTTATTCGTGGGATTGAGGAGATCTTAAGTGCCGCCGGGTATACGCTTATTCTGGCAAACACAGGCAATGATAAGACAAAAGAGGCTCAATGCCTGGAAAATTTGCTGAATCAAGAGATTTCCGGTCTGATCATCGAACCCACTAAGAGTGCGAGAGATAATGTAAATTATAAGTACTTTCAAGAGTTGGAGCGTCGTCGGATACCCTATTTGATGCTCCATGCAACCTATCCCGAGTTGGATCCGGCATACGTGATCATGGATGATGAAAAAGGCGGTTATATGGCCACCCAATATCTGCTCCAACTTGGACACCGTGAGATCGCCGGCATTTTCAAGAACGATGATCTCCAAGGCGTGAGGCGCCAAGCGGGTTTCTTGTCGGCATTGAAGGCCTATGGACTTGAACCCAATATGGATTATCTTGGCAATTTTGATACTGAGCAACAAAAGTTCTTTCCGTATCAATTTACAAGAGGACTGCTTCAACGCTCCGATCGACCGACGGCCATCGTTTGTTACAACGATCAAAACGCCATTCGGATTCTTGAGGCCGTCAGAGAAGAGGGGGTCAAGATTCCTGAAGAACTCTCGATCATTGGTTATGATGATAGCAGTTTAGCGGTGGCTTCTGAGGTAAAGTTAACAACGATCAAGCATCCTAAAGCAAGTATGGGACGACAAGCTGCTCGTTTTATTATCGATATGTTGGAAGGGAGGATGGAAAAGCCGAAACTTGTTTACCAACCGGAATTAATTATCCGAACATCTTGTCATAACTTGTGATTAAAAAAAGGCCAATTAAACTGCAGTATGCGAAATCGTGAAAAAAATATTAAAAAAAGTCCGGTAAGAAAGAAGGAATAGGTACGAACAAGTTGAATAATGTTATCTACAAATGTACGTACAACCAAGGACGAAAATTCAACAATCCTTCTTGAACATACTGCGAAGGATCTTGATAACCATTAAATTAACGGGGGGAAGGAATATGAAACTTAGAATAAAGGGGGTATTTACGGCAGGATAAACGAAACTCGGAAGGTGATCTTAGAAACATTGTATGGCATGGATTACCTTGTTTCGGTCTAAAAAATTGGAGGAGGTTTATTGATGAAAAAGGGGATAGTTGGATTATTAATGTTAGTGGTTGTTATTGCTCTGTCTACAGCTTCTGCGGCAAAGCTGATTAAGGTTGGCATTGTCAATTTACCACCGGAAGAATCCGGCTACCGTCAGGCCAATGTTGAAGACATGAACAATGTCTTCTCAAAGGCAAACGGCTATGACGCAAAACAGACCAACACTGGCGACAACAGCGAGCAGATCGCTGCAGCCAAAGGGTACATTCGAGATGGAGTGGACTATCTCCTGATCTCGGCCGCCAACGCGTCTGGATGGGATGACGTCCTAAAGTCTGCAAAAAGAGCAGGCGTTAAGGTTATTCTCTTTGACCGTGCGATTAAAACGGACCCCTCGAACTATCAGGCAGCACTTCTCTCGGATATGGCTTATGAGGGTAATACGGCAACAGACTGGGTGTTGAATAATGTTCAGAAACCGATCAAACTCGTCCTTATTCGCGGTCAGTTGGGTAGCGCAGCTGAAATAGGTCGTAGCGCCGCAGTGCTCAAAGCCGCAAAAGATGGTAAACTCACCATTGTGGCTGATGGAACGGGTGGAGACACTTGGAGCCTTGAGGAAGCCCGCAAAGTGGTTGAAGCCGCGATTGCAGCGAAAAAGGATTTCAACGTCATCTACGCTCAGAACGACGGTATGGCGCAAGGCGCTGTTCAGGCGCTCGCGGCGGCTGGGATCAGCCATGGCAAGAATGGCAAGGTCAAGATCATTGGTTTTGACTTTAACCGTTTTGCACTTAGGAACGTACAGGCCGGTTACTGGGACGCCGACATGCAGTGCAATCCACGTCAGGCAGCCGAGATTTCTAAGTGGATCAAAAGTGGTAAGTTGCCCAAAGGAATCATCTATCAGAAAGAATTGCTCTTAACGACCGACACGATAACCGATGAAGATATCGAAAAATGGGGTATCAATGCCGATCCTGGCAAGGGTGTGATAACAAGGTAGTTTTTTTGTAATATTTTACGCAGTGCGGTATTCGGATCTTATCCGGCTAACCGCACTGCGGTTAATTATCGTATGAGCGGAGAGCCTGAGTTTGTTTATTAGTCGAGTTATTGCCCCAATGTAATAACTCGGATTTATATGACACCGGTAAGGAGGTCTTTGGTTGCTGTCAGAAAACATACTCAAAATGGAGGCTATCAGCAAATCCTTTCCAGGGGTCAGAGCTCTGCATAACGTAGACTTCGCGCTCCGAAAGGGCGAGATCCATGCCCTTATGGGCGAAAATGGAGCGGGCAAGTCCACACTGATAAAGATTATAACCGGTGTTTACGAGAAGGATGCTGGCCAGATTGTTTTAGATGGAAGGCCGGTTCACTTTAAGTCGCCGCAGGATGCGCAGAACATGGGAATTGGCACGGTCTTTCAGGAAATAGCGCTTTGCCCCAATTTGACCGTGGCCGAGAATATGTTTGCCGGTCGCAGCCGGAACGCTTTCGTTCAATGGAAGCAGATGAACGCAAAGGCGGCACAAATGCTCAATTCCCTCGGTATTCCAGCGAGCCCGACCCAAGAACTCTCAAGCTGCTCAATTGCTGTCCAGCAGATGATCGCGATTGCCCGCGCGGTCGATATGGACTGCAAGATTCTCATTCTTGATGAACCGACGTCCTCACTTGACGAAGATGAGGTGAAAAAGCTCTTCGAGCTCATGCGTCAACTGAAAGATCGGGGTGTGGGGATCATCTTCATTACCCACTTTATCGATCAGGTATACGAGATCAGCGACACGATTACAGTGCTTCGCAATGGAGAGTTGATCGGCGAATACCAAACATCTGCGCTTCCCCAAATCGAGCTTATCTCGAAGATGATGGGAAAGGCACTGAGTGATGTCTCTAAGATGAAAAAACAAGAGCCGCTTAAATCCGACAGCAGTGTGCCGGTCTTCGAAGCTACGGCGCTATCGAGTGCCGCCGGGGTAAGGCCTTTCAATTTCACTATCCAAAAAGGCGAGGTGAACGGGTTTGTCGGGCTGCTCGGCTCCGGGCGCAGCGAAAGTGTTCGCGCAATCTTCGCCGCCGACAAGGTGACAAGCGGTGAAGTTAAAATGAAAGGTAAGAGAGTGAAGATCAAGACGCCCTTAAACGCCATGAGACAGGGAATCGGCTATCTACCGGAGGACCGTAAGGGCGACGGAATCATCGCCGAGCTTTCGGTGCGCGACAATATTATTCTAGCCTTGCAGGTCATGAAAGGCTTTTTTAGGCCTCTTTCGAGGAAACAGGCTGAGGAATTTTCTAACCAGTATATACAGAAACTGAGCATTAAAACACCGTCCATCAACACGCCAATCGCATCGCTTTCCGGCGGCAATCAGCAGAAGGTCATACTAGCCCGCTGGCTGCTCACGCACCCCATGTACCTGATCCTCGATGAACCCACACGGGGAATCGATGTCGGAACCAAGGTGGAGATTCAAAAACTTGTGCTCAAGCTCGCTGAAGAGGGAATGAGCCTGACATTCATATCTTCAGAAATTGATGAAATGCTTCGAACCTGCTCTCGAATGATCGTTATGAAGGACCGTGAAATTGTCGGAGAACTCAGTGGAATGAATTTGACGGAACACGATGTTATGCACGTGATAGCCCAGGGAGGTGAAGGAATATGCCAAGGTTAAAAGCACACTTATATCACTTATCACATCTATTCCTTCCCCTCTCTGTTCTGGTGTTGCTTATTATTATTAATCTGATAAAGGGCGCTGATTACTTCAGCATTACCATGGTAAACGGTGCATTTTACGGGAACATACCAAATATCCTCTTCGGCGCCTCGGAGTTGGTTATTCTGTCAATAGGTATGACCTTGGTTACTGCGGCCTCAAAAGGGCAGGACATAAGCATCGGTGAGAGCGCCACCATTTCTTCCGCCGTATTTGTCCTGTTCGTCTTAAATGCCGGTGAGGTCACCTTCTGGACCATACTGGCGGGTTTCCTCATAAGCTGCGTGACCGGGATAGTCATCGGCGCATTCAACGGCAACTTGGTTTCGGTGTTCAAGGTTCAGCCAATGGTTGCGACCCTCATACTGTTTATGGGGGGTCGGTCCATCGCCTTTATGATTGACGGCAAATTATCTCCCATACTGGCGAACGATATATCGAATCAAATCGGCACGGTAATACCGGGAGTGCCAATACAGACTCCAATAATCCTGACCGCCGTCTTCATCGCCATCGTTGCAGTGGTACTCAAGACCACGAATCTCAGGCTCTATGTGGAGTCTGTGGGAATCAACCCAAGTGCAGCGCGTTTGAACGGTATCAACCCGAAGAAGATTATATTCCTGACCTTTTTGATTATGGGGGTCTGTGCCGCGGTCGCAGGTTTCATCGCAGTTAACAAGGCAGGGCGCCACGACAGTGTCAATCTGCTCAAGTTTATCATGATGGACGCGATTCTCGCCGTAGCAATCGGCGCAAACTCGCTGAGCGGCGGAAAGTTCAGCATGACCGGTTCGATTATCGGCGCGTACACGATAGAGATGCTAAACAGGACCCTGCTCAGGCTGGAGGTAGAACCCGAGACCATTAAGGCCTTCAAGGCATTGTTCATTATCATTCTTATGGTCATTGCGTCGCCTGTGGTTAGGGTTTTTGCCAGGAAAGTCTTGGACAAGGCCAAAACTATAGGTGCTAGCTACTCCGTACGCAAGATAGGCGGACTGAACAATGCAGTGGTTTCCAACACGGACACATCTGGGAAGAAGGAGTAATAGGATGGAAACTCTGAACACAACCAAACCGAGAACAAGACTATCGAATTCGAATCTTCTTTTTATTATAGCCGGGATCATATTTGTACTGATGTACGGGTTTGCCCTTATACGTTTTCCCGACAGTTTCATGCAGTTTCAGACCTTCTTTGACCTGTTCAACCTGAACGCTGCGCTCATCATCATGACACTTGGTCTGTGCATCGTTATGATCGTAGGCGGCATCGACATTTCCATCGGTGCAGTATGTGGCCTGGTAACCATGGCCTGTGCCATGTTGCTGGAATCGGGAATGGGGAACGTTTGGGGCGCCTTACTTCTTGCGTTGGGCATAGGTATCGCCTTTGGCCTCTTGCATGGATATCTTATTGCGTATCTTGAAATCCAGCCATTTATTGTAACGCTGGCAGGATTGTTCTTAGCGCAGGGACTGCTGACGACAATCCACAAAGATCCGATCAACGTGACCATGCCTGCTTTTGTTTCTTTGATGAATTATACAATAGAGATTCCTTGGCTTGGCGCCCAAAACAGGCTGGGCGTTTTCATTCCGTGTGAAATCAAACCCGGCGTCATCGTTGTGGTGGTCCTTGTTGTCCTCTTCGCCGCCCTTATGAAGTGGTCGCGTTTCGGGCGCAATGTCTACGCTGTTGGCGGCAATAGTCAGAGCGCCCGGATGCTCGGTATCAACGTAAAGAGAACGATATTCTTCTCATACGTGATATGCGGATTGACGGCCGGTATCGCAGGTTTTGTGTTCATCATGACAACAGGAGCTGGTAATATTGGAAACGGGGCGTTGTTCGAGATAAAAGCAATAGCCTCGAATGTAATCGGCGGCATTCTGCTCAACGGCGGCGTGGGGAACCTGCTTGGCGCGCCAATAGGTACGCTGACCCTTCTGACAATCAATGAACTGATCCGTGCGGCGGGTGTCCAATCAAACTCTCAAGCGATAGTAAGCGGGCTCTTGCTGTATCTCTTCATTGTGTTGCAAAGCATCGTTATGTCGTTACGTGGCAGGAGAAAGTTCAAACTTGCTTTACCCCCCTGGCTGCAGGGCAAGGAAAAGGCCGATAATCAGGGGTAACCTATTCAAGATCTTTGAATCGAGCAAAAAACCAGTACGGCGGGCGAACTCAAAAGAATTAAGGTATAAACGGAAAAAGCCGCCGTGTAAAAACGATTCGGAAGTCAGGGAGAATTGGATCTAATAAAAGGAGAATGAGGATGGGAAACGATTGGTACGTGCTGGGTATCGATTACGGCACCGACTCCGTTCGGGCGCTGGTCGTCAATGTAAAGACCGGATTGGAAGAGGCATCGGAAGTGGCTTATTATCCGCGATGGGCTGCGGGGAAATACTGCAATCCGGCGAAGAATCAATTCCGACAACATCCTTTAGATTATATTGAAGGATTGGAATCCGCGGTTAAAGGTGCCTTGAAGCAACTGGGACCGGATGCGGGAGCGCGAGTGGTCGGGATTGGCATCGATACTACAGGCTCCACACCCTGCGCAGTAGACCGTGGGGGTAAACCCCTTGCGCTCCATGAGACGTTTGCCGAAAACCCAAATGCCATGTTTATTCTCTGGAAGGATCACACAGCCCTCAAGGAAGCCGACGAGATCAACGCTGCCGCTAAGAATTGGGGAGGGGTGGATTATACCCGTTACGAGGGGGGGATCTACTCTTCGGAATGGTACTGGGCAAAGATCTTGCATGTCCTAAGGGAGGATCTATCCATTCGTGACCAGGCCTATAGTTGGGTTGAACATTGTGATTGGATACCCGCCCTACTAACCGGTACCGAGAATCCAGACATCATGCGGCGAAGTCGATGCGCAGCGGGGCATAAAGCCATGTGGCATATGGATTGGGGTGGTCTGCCCGATGAATCCTTTCTTCTTCACATCGATCCACTGCTCAAAGATATCCGAGGACATTTGTATTCCGCGACGTTCACCTCGGATTTCAGTGCGGGTGAATTAACACCGGAGTGGGCTGACCGTTTGGGGTTGCGACCGGGCGTAGTTGTAGCGGTAGGCGCTTTTGATTGCCACATGGGTGCGGTCGGCGGTTATGTCAAAGAGGGTTCTTTAGTCAAGATCATGGGCACATCCACCTGCGATGTAATGGTTGTCTCCCCGGACACGCTTGGCAACAGATTAATTCATGGCATCTGTGGTCAAGTCGATGGATCGGTTGTTCCGGGATTGATTGGTTTAGAGGCCGGTCAATCGGCTTATGGTGATGTATATGCTTGGTTTAAGAAGATTCTCTCCTGGCCTCTGGAGAAGTTGTTATCTCAGTCATCTCCTCCGGGTACCGAGAGAATGATTGAGGGAATGATTGCAGAGATACTTCCCCGACTAGCCCAAGAAGCCGAGGAACTGTCGGTGGGGGAGACAGGGCTCATTGCTTTGGATTGGCTGAACGGACGGCGGACGCCCGATGCAAATCAAGCTCTTAAGGGCGCAATCGCCGGACTTTCCTTAGGAACGACTCCAGCAAAGATCTACCGGGCTCTCGTGGAGGCCACAGCTTTTGGCGCCAAAGCCATTGCAGACCGTTTATCGCGAGAAGGTGTAGCTATAAGGGAGATCATTGCGATGGGGGGAATTGCGAAAAAAAGTCGGTTAGTGATGCAGGTGACAGCCGATGTGATGGGAATGCCGATCAAGGTGGTCGAATCCGAGCAGGCTTGTGCTTTAGGTGCTGCAATCTTTGCTGCAGTGGCTAGCGGGGCTTATAGCACGGTGGAGGAAGCTCAAGCCCGAATGGCAAGCCCCTTTGGGGAGACCTTCGAGCCCAATCCGGAAAATGTAGAGGCGTATGCGCAGCTATATAAGGAATACCTTGACCTTGGGCGAGCATTGGAGGAACAATGGATGAATTCCCCTGAATAAATGGTATTTACCGTTGCTGAACTTGGTTTTTTATGAAAGAATGGTGGTGAAAGCATGCTTGAACAGCTCAAACAAGAAGTATTTGCAGCAAATCTTGAACTAAAGAAGCGAAATCTTGTCATTGATACATGGGGTAACGTCAGCGGCATATGCCGGGAGATGGGATTGGTCGTCATCAAACCCAGCGGCGTTGCTTACGAATCGATGACCGTGGATGATATGGTCGTAGTGGATCTGGCGGGACACATTGTTGAAGGAATGCTTCGACCATCCTCCGATACGCCGACCCATCTCTTTCTCTATAAAAACTTCAAAGGGATCGGCGGTGTGGTTCATACCCATTCCCAATGGGCTACAGCTTGGGCCCAATCCAATCAAGGGATTCCCTGTCTTGGGACGACGCACGCTGATTATTTCTATGGTGAAATTCCCTGTACAAGGCCGTTGACCGATGAGGAGATAACCGGGGACTATGAACAGAATACGGGGAAAGTCATTGTCGAAAGCTTTCAGCGACTGAATTCCGCAGATCTTCCCGCGGTATTGGTCGCTAATCATGGTCCTTTTACGTGGGGCAAGGACGCTGCAGAGGCTGTTCACCACAGTGTGGTTTTGGAAGAAGTCGCCAAGATGGCTCATGTGGCTAAGATATTAAATCCAAAAGTTTCTCCCGTATCTTCGGAGTTGTTGGATCGGCATTATTTAAGGAAACATGGACAAAGCGCTTATTATGGACAGAGGAAAGTTGGGGAGGGTGTTGTCGATGAATAATATTCCCGCCGTCAAGCTAGGAATCGTTGGAGTAAGCCGGGATTGTTTCCCCATCGAGCTTAGCCAAGTGAGAAGAAAAGCGGTGGTTGACCAATGCAGCAGATATCCCATGGACATCGTTGAAGTGCAGACGGTCGTTGAAAATGAGCGAGATGTCTTGAAGGCATTGGCTGAGTTAGAAGAAGCCCGCGTCAATGCACTCGTAGTTTATCTTGGCAACTTCGGTCCGGAAGGACCAGAGACGTTGTTGATCCAGAAGTTCAATGGACCGGCTATGGTAATTGCTGCAGCTGAAGAAAGCGGTTCGGATCTGATCAAGGGACGAGGCGATGCATATTGTGGAATGTTAAACGCCTCCTATAGTCTGTCTTTGCGAAGATTGAACCCTTATATCCCGGAGTATCCTGTTGGAACACCGAATGAGGTAGCAGTGATGATCGCCGATTTTGAGAATATCGCCCGCGTTGTTCTGGGGATCTCCCGATTGAAGATCTTCAGTTTCGGTCCGCGTCCCCAAGATTTTCTGGCTTGCAACGCACCGATTAAACCGTTGTTCGATCTAGGAATTGAGATCATGGAGAACTCAGAGCTGGATCTCTTTGAATCCTTTAATAGCCATGCAAATGATGAGCGCATCCCGGATGTGATTCAAGATATGACGGAGGAATTGGGAGAAGGCAACGGATATCCCAGCATTCTTCCAAAGCTGGCGCAGTATGAATTGACCTTAATGGACTGGTTTGAACAACATCGCGGAGCCTCCGAGTATGCGGCCTTTGCAAACAAATGTTGGCCGGCTTTTCAGACCCAATTTCATTTCGTCCCTTGCTATGTCAATTCTCGCTTGGCTTCTAGGGGGATACCGGTAGCTTGTGAGACAGATATCTATGGAGCGCTCAGCGAATACATCATTGCTTGCGCAACACAGATGCCAGCTACGTTACTGGATATCAACAATACGGTTCCCATGGATATGGTTGAAGAACATACCGAGGCGTTCGGCGCGTATCGCCCGACCGATCTCTTTATGGGTTTTCACTGTGGAAATACACCCAAGGCATGTATGAAACAGGCCTCACTTAAGTATCAACTGATCATGCACCGCCTCCTGGAACCGGATAAGGACCCGGATATCTCCCGAGGCACATTGGAGGGTGCTATCCGCCCCGGCGATATAACCCTCTTTCGGCTGCAAAGTACAGCGGATAGCAGAATCAGGAGTTATGTGGCTCAAGGGGAGATCATCGATGTGGATCCCAATTCCTTTGGAGGGATCGGAATCTTTGCCGTTAAAGAAATGGCGCGCTTCTATCGGCATGTCTTAATCGCCAAACATTTTCCGCATCACGCAGGTGTTGCTTTCAAACATGCTGGTAAGACGCTCTTTGCTGCCATGAAAATGCTTGGCGTCGAGGATGTGGCCTTCAACCAACCCGCTACGGTCCGATATCCGGATGAAAATCCCTTTGGATAGGAGAGCAACGAACAGGATCATAAATATGTTTTTGCCGGCGAAATGCCGGTCTTTTTTGTCTTTTACTTAGGTGTCGAGCCACGTCAGCAGGGCTGGGGCAAGCGAAAGGATGAAAATGGGGAGACCTCTCTCTCGCTCTCCCCTAAAGGGGAGAGTAACCTAAGCCTTTGGTGGTAAGGGATTGTGTCGATTTATGGGGTCAGATTTAGATGCATTTTCTAGGTAGTCGGCCACGTCAGCGAACTGGGGCACGTGAAAGGATGAAAATGGAGAGACCTCTCTCTTGCTCTCCCCTAAAAGGGAGAGTAACCTAAGCCTTTGGTGGTAAGGGATTGTGTCGATTTATGGGGTCAGATTTAGATACATTTTCTAGGTAGTCGCCCACCCCAGCGAGCTGGGGCACGTGAAAGGATGAAAATGGGTTAAATGAATGCCAAATCTGTCCACCCAGCCATAAATGACT